>ERZ506929.677-NODE-677-length-13577-cov-4.905931_pt1 | contig 13577 bp, 9 predicted proteins | sample MGYA00513173_ERZ506929 | MGnify/ENA metagenome assembly ERZ506929 | reverse complement strand
TCTTTCATATGATGTTCCATAAGCGCCGGTGCATTGATTGCAGTGCTCTCCGTCAGTTCCAGCACGATCATGGAGGTTGGGATATGGTACTTCTGCAGGATCGGCAGAATTGCCTCTTTCAGATTCTGCTGCATACACTGCGCCACCGAAAGATTGATCTGGATCGAGCGGATTCCAAGAGACATATTCGATAATACATGTTTGGATAAAAACTTACAGCACTCTTCTAACACGATCTCGCCGATACGTATGATGTCACCGTTTTTTTCTGCGATCGGGATAAATTCAGCCGGTGGAATATATCCAAGTTCCCCGTCAAACAGACGTGCCAATGCTTCGAGGGAAACAATTCTTTTTTCCTTAAGCGAATAGATCGGCTGGTAGTACACCTGAATGGAACGCTCACGGAGTGCGCGCTCTAAGATCATTTCAATCTGATTCTGTCTGTAATATCCCTCGATCATCTGCGCATCCGTCTCGATCACAGGCTCTTTCCGCACATTGCCGGAAGCAACAGACGACAGGTAACTTCTGATTCCGAAAAATTCCGGGATTGTCGTAAAGTCCTTCGGATAATGCATGATCATAACGGTGTGATCCAGCAGAATATGGTTTTCTTCTATCTTCCATTCCTCAGAAAAACGCCCCTCAACAGACTTTACCATCTCCTGATACCGGTCTTTGTCTGTCATGACCACAAAGGTATCCGCATCACTGCGGAATACGTGAAACTTACCACCCAGATGGAAAAAATACTGTCCCAGCTCCGCCATGAGCATATTGCAGTTTTCTGCCCCAAACAGCATTCCCATCTGCTGATACTGGCGGATTCTGATAATAATGACCGTTCCTTCCTGATTCCGCATCAGTTCGTCCTTCAGCTGCAGCTCCAATGCCGCCTCATTTCCGATTCCTGTCACAGTATCTAAATAATCGTTTGGATTCTGCATCGACAGATAGATCATTATGACGATCACCGAATTTCCAAGGCTGGTCAGCAGGATCTCCCGGTGGTAATACTGCACCCAAATTGCAATCAATGCCACTGCGGTATAAAAATAGATGATGTATTTCTCCCGCACATTAATGATCTTCCGCCTTGCGATCGACATAACAAGATTCAATGCAAAAAACAGCATGATATAAAAATATCCGAAATTTGCTCCTCTGCCCTGATGATACACTCCATCCTGAAAATAGTAGTAAAACCCGATGAACGGTGTTAAGAGCAGAAAAATAAAAAAGAATGCCGCAGGGATCATTGCAGCTGAAACTGCCCACTTTTTCTGTCTCTGATCCAGTTCACTGATCACAACCATATACTTATAGATCATCAAAGAGCTTAAGCCTTCAAACGAAAAAAAGACAAACGCAAGTATCTCGTTCACGATCTGCGGAACGACTCCAGCGTTTGCCAGTCCTATCGATGATAAAATATTAAACGCACTCTCTCCGATACATACGATCAAAAGTGCACGGAATACCCTTGTCTTTTCAGTCGGAAACTGCCACACTACCATAAAATGTACGAATATTAATAACATAAATAATAGTGAAGCCGCTTCAAAACTGTAATTATACTGCATCCGTATCTTCCTCCTGCGCTGCACGTGCCTCGATGATCGCCTCATTCAGCTGCAGCATCTTGGCATCCAGCATAGAGACGATCTCCGAACATTCCCTTAAGTCTCTGCTGATATATTGTGGTGCATTTCCCTCGAACTTATAATAAATCTTGTGTTCTAAACTTGCCCAGAAATCCATTGCCATCGTCCGTATCTGGATCTCAACCTTGGTATCAACCACCCGGTCAGACAAAAAAATCGGTACGGTCACTAACATATGATAGCTCTTATAACCGCTCTCCTTCGGATGCTTGATATAATCCTTCACGGATACCACCGTCAGATCATTCTGCTTACCGATCATCTCCGCAAGCTTGTAAATATCGGACGTAAACGAACAAACAATGCGGATTCCTGCGATATCGTTGATATAGTCCACCATATTGTCAATGGAACTCTCGTATCCATATCGTTTCAGCTTCTTGACAATACTCTCCGGTGATTTGATTCTGGACTTAATATATTCAATCGGGTTGTACTGGTGTACCTGCTGAAATTCATCATTTAAGATCTCAACTTTGGTACTGACCTCCTTCAACGCTGACCGGTATAAAAAAATAATTGTATTCCAACTATCTACCCCTTCACTTAAGGTAAATGGTCTATCCATAATATTCCTCCAACAATATATTCCCCGTGCATGAAAAAAACTTTTATCCATCAACACTCATGCTCCCTTAAGTATACCATACTTTTCTATGATATGGGGAGTTATTTCAAAACTTTACTGTTTTTTCTATTCCTTTTTCTATTCCTGAAGGTATCCTTTCTCACGCAGCTTCTCACCGATGACCTGTAGCATCGGTTCCGTATCTGCCTCCACTGTGTGCCAGTGTTTTCCACCGGTCAGCACATTTAACGGCTGGCTTTTGCTCTTTCTGATGCGCTCCATAAATTCATCCACATCCATGCGGTTGCAGAGCATCAGATCCACCGTGATCTGACCATAGATGTCATGCTCCACCACAGCGTCTAACACCTTTCCGCCGTAATCTACGATCGTGTATAATTCATCCTGCATCTGCTCTGTCGTGTGCTGCACACAAAAGCTTCTCTTTGGCTTCTGCGGACCTTTTCCCGGATTGTAAAGGAAATAACCTTTGTTTGTGCTTAAAATATTCTTATTGGTAGCACGCAAAAGAGCAATATCCTGCACGATCACCTGACGGCTCACGCTGAATTTTTTTGCAAGGTCTGAACCACTGACCTAATCTTCCTCGATCACATGCATCTCCAGAAAATCAAAATCGATCGACTCAATGAAACTGTCCTGGGTAAATCTTGTCTTTGCATGGCGTTTGAATTCAGCAACATTGGCATCGAGCCAGATTGGTTTTCCAAGATCAAATGCATAGCACACTTCATCGATTGCCCTGAAAATTTTATGGGTACGTGTATCATCCGATTCGTCTGTGATGGTTGTATCCCGAAGCAGATGATTGTCTTTCATCATTTTAAACCAGATTCTCATTCTTCCACTTTCCTAATATTACTCATTCTATCCTGCGACATACTTATTATCCGCCGCTGCCTGTTTGTCTCATACATCAAAAGTGATGCTGAAATGGCAGCATTTAAAGATTCCACCTGTCCACACATTGGAATTTTAATATAAGTATCCGCAAGATCAGCGATTTCATCCGACAGACCGTTTCCCTCATTTCCGATCATAAAGGCAGTGGCTCCTGTATAGTCCGGCTCATCGTACTGCATCTTTCCTTTCAGATGGGCAGCATACGTTTTTACCCCTGCATTTTTCAGTTCACAGATGGTCTCTGCCAGATCTCTGGTCACAAAAAATGGCATGCGGTAAATACTTCCCATCGTTGAACGGATTGTTTTCGGATTGAAAAGATCGACGGTTGTATGATTCATGACCACACCGCTGATTCCTGCGCCCTCTCCGGTGCGCAGCATCGTCCCAAGATTTCCCGGGTCCTGGATGCTCTCTAAAATCAGAAGATGCGTGTCTGCCCCTTTTAACAGTTCTTCCAGACGATACTGTGGCTTTCTGACCAGACAGAGAATCCCCTGCGGTGTCTGCGTATCTGATACCGCTTTGAATACAGAATCTGATACGATCTCATAGGTATAGCCTGCAAGCATTTTATCATTCTCTGCAAAAAAACTCTCCGACACATACACCTGTTTTAACCACTCTTCCGGAACTTCCTGAAACATTTTCCGTCCCTCTACGACAAAGAGTTCCTGTTCGTTTCTCGCTTTTGCCTTTTTCATCAGAAGCATCAGATTCTTCATCTGCTGATTGCTTGTACTTGTGATCATACTTTTCTCCAAACAAATCTTTTTCTTATATGTCATAAAAACTCCACGAACCAAAATCCGTGGAGTTTTAAATTCTTTCCTGTATTTCGTAATGATTCCAAATTAGATGGATAAGTTCTTAGCGATCTGATATTCGTACTCTGGAATCTCTTTCTTCATTGCAAGAGCCTCATCAATATCAAAATCAACAAAAGCGCCATGACGATATCCAACGACACGGTTTGTCTTTCCCTCACACAGAAGGTCTACTGCAAGTGCTCCCATGGTTGAAGCATATACACGGTCTTTTGCTGTCGGAGAACCACCACGCTGCATATGTCCTAAGATGGTAGCACGTGTCTCAATACCGGTAGCTGCCTCAATACGTTTTGCCATGCTTGCAGAATGTCCGATACCCTCGGCATTTACGATGATATGATGTTTCTTGCCATGTTTACGTTTTTCGATGATGTTGTTTACTAACTTCTGCTCGTCGTAATCATATTTTTCCGGTAACAGGATATCCTCTGCTCCGTTTGCGATACCACACCATAAAGCGATGTATCCGGCGCCACGTCCCATAACCTCGATGATAGAACATCTCTCATGGGAAGTAGAGGTATCACGTACTTTATCAATTGCCTCCATTGCTGTATTGACAGCGGTATCAAATCCGATGGTGTACTCAGTACATGCGATATCTAAGTCGATGGTTCCCGGAAGACCGATCGTATTGATTCCAAGTGCTGCCAACTTCTGGGCACCCTTGAAAGATCCGTCACCACCGATTACGATGATTCCATCGATACCATGTTTCTTACAGATCTCAGCACCTTTCTGCTGACCTTCCGGTGTTGTAAACTCCATACAGCGTGCTGTCTGTAAAATCGTACCACCACGCTCTATAATATCAGATACGTCCTTTGCTTCCATATCTACGATTTCTTCCTGAAGAAGTCCTGCGTATCCTCTCTTAATTCCTTTTACCTTTAATCCTTTTACAATTGCCTCTCTTACAACTGCACGAATTGCTGCGTTCATTCCAGGTGCATCTCCGCCACTGGTAAGTACACCGATTGTCTTGATCTCTTTTGCCATTTTATAAGTTCCCTCCTAAAAATAAATATACCCATTGAATATCTGTTTACCCATTTACAGATATTTATTTATCTAATCTACACTATTTTAATATCTTTACGCTCTCTTTTCAATGCTCTTTTCTACAACTTTTACATTATTTTCACCCAGAAAGTTCGTCAAATTGTTCACAATCTCCTGATTTATGCAGATATTGTAGTTATTTGGCAGTCGTTTCATTGCTTTTATGGATGAAATGTAAATGACAACCGAATCTCTTCCATCCGAATCATGAAGCTTTCCATAAAGTTCCTGCTCCTTCGCCTCAAACTCTTCCTTCGTGGAAAACTGAAGCCAGAGTTCCCTTTTTACACTGTCAAAAGAAGTGATCTGCTCACAGATGATCTTTCCATTTTTATCTTCCTCTACATTGGCACGTCCGGTAATAAATACCTTTTCATCCTCATTTAATAAGGAGCTGTACTTTTCGTAGCTGTTCGGGAACACAATCACCTCCACAGTTCCGACAAGGTCTTCTAATGTGAGAAATGCCATGACTTTATTGTTTTTCGTGTACTTGACCGTCTTTTCTGTGATCATTCCGCCGACTGTGACTTTCTGGTTATCCTTTACCTTCACCTCATTTGTCTCTTCATCCAGGACAAAATCCGTTGTGACCGCCGAAATATTCTTGCGCCAGCGTTCCTCATATTCCTCCAGCGGATGTCCCGTCAGATAAATGCCGAGCACCTCTTTTTCAAAACCAAGCTTGATTTCCTTACTGTATTCCTCAAGCTGCGGAAGACGGATCTCATAGTCCTGTTTTTCTTCCTCCGGCACAAGATCAAAGAGTGTCATCTGACCGGACATACTCTTTTTCTTCTCCGAGGCAAGGTTGTCCATGATTGTGGAAAAAACAGTGATCATCTGCTGTCTGTTTCCGTCAAGGCCGTCTAACGCCCCCGCTTTGATCAGGTTTTCCACCGCACGTTTGTTGACTTCCCGGCAGGAAACACGCTCCAGAAAGCTTTGCAGAGTCTTATATGTTCCATTCTCTGTGCGCTCCTGTAAGATCAGATCCACGACCGGTCTTCCGATACTCTTGATCGCATACAGTCCATAGCGGATGTTATCTCCAACTGCGGTAAAGACGCCTTCCCCCTCGTTTACGTCCGGTGGAAGCACTTTGATTCCCATCTGGCGGCAGGTAAAAATATACTCGGAAACTTTTCTGGTATTATCGATCACGGATGTCATCAGCGCTGCCATAAATTCTACCGGATAGTAATATTTAAAATACGCTGTCTGGTAGGAAACCACTGCATAAGCCGCTGCATGTGATTTATTAAATGCATATTTTGCAAAATCCACCATGGAATCGTAGATCTTATTCGCTGCCCGCTCGCTGATACCGTTTGCAATACAGCCTTTGATTCCCTGTTCCTCGTTGCCGTAAACAAAGTTCTGACGCTCTGCATCAATGACATACTGTTTCTTTTTGCTCATGGCACGACGAATATTGTCCGCCTGTCCCATCGTGTACCCGGCAAGTTCCTGCACGATCTGCATCACCTGCTCCTGATAAACGATACAACCATAGGTCGGCTCTAAGATTGGTTCTAATTCTTTGCATTCGTAAGTAATACTGTCGCGCTCATTTTTTCCTTTGATATACTTTGGAATAAAGTCCATTGGTCCAGGACGATACAGGGAAATTCCGGCGATGACATCCTCTAAACTCTGCGGTTTTAACTCCTTCATGAAGTTTTTCATTCCGGCACTTTCAAGCTGGAACACACCCTCGGTTCTTCCGGTTCCGATGTAGTCTAATACTTTTTTATCATTGTAGTCGATAAGAACTGCATCCGGATCGGTATGATCATTATAATCGATGTGATTGACATCGATTTTGATTCCATGGTTCTTATATACGAGATCTGCGGCATCCTTGATGACCGTCAACGTTCTAAGTCCAAGGAAGTCCATTTTCAAAAGTCCAAGTTCCTCGATGGTCGTCATGATAAACTGTGTCGTGATTGTTCCGTCGGACGCCCTCGACAGTGGAACATACTCATCCATCGCTTTCTGTGAGATCACAACGCCCGCTGCATGCATAGAAGTATGCCGTGGCAGTCCCTCTAAACGTTTTGACATATCGATCAGTGTACGTACATTCTCGTCCGATTCGTACATGCCGCGGAGTTCCGGATTCATCTGCAGTGCTTTTTCAATCGTAATATTCAGTTCATTTGGGATCATCTTTGCAATAGTATCACAAAAACTATATGGCAGATCCATCACCCGCCCCACATCACGGATCACACCTTTTGCTGCCAGCGTACCGAATGTCACGATCTGCGAAACACAATCCTTGCCATATTTTTTCACGACATAATCGATCACTTCGCTTCGTCTCTCATAACAGAAATCGATATCGATATCGGGCATGGTAACTCGCTCCGGATTTAAGAAACGCTCAAACAGCAGATTATACTTGATCGGATCAATGTTCGTGATACCTGTGGTATAAGAAACAAGGCTTCCTGCGGCACTTCCACGCCCCGGGCCTACCGGAATCCCATGGGTTCTCGCATAATTGATAAAATCCCATACGATCAAAAAATAATCAACATATCCCATTTTCCGGATGACATTAAGCTCATAATCAAGCTTCGGAAGCAGTTCCTCATGGCGGTCCGGGTAACGCTTTACCAGTCCCTCATGACACAGCTTATTCAGATAAGTCCATGAGTCGTAACCTTCCGGCACCTCGAAATGTGGCAGTTTTGTCACACCGAACTCAATCTCCACATGGCAGCGGTCTGCGATCTTTTGTGTGTTGTCGATTGCCTGACTTGCAAAGGAAAAAAGCTTCCGCATCTCTTCCTCTGACTTCACATAATACTGGCCGCCCTCGTAGCGCATACGGTTCTCATCGGACAATTTCTTTCCGGTCTGGATACAGAGCAGGATATCGTGTGCCTCCGCATCTTCCGCGTAGGTGTAATGTACGTCGTTTGTCGCAACCAGTTCAATGCCTGTCTCCTGGCTCATCCGCACAAGCTGTGGATTGACCATCTGCTGCTCCGGGATTCCATGATCCTGTAATTCCAGGAAAAAGTTTCCTTTTCCAAAGCAGTTTTCATACTTTTTGGCAACTTTTTTTGCCTCATCATAAAGTCCTTTTACAAGATAGCGCTGTACCTCTCCCGCAAGGCACGCACTCAGCGCAATGATTCCACTGTGATACTGCTGTAATACTTCCATATCCACACGGGGTTTGTAATAATACCCATCCACAAACCCTTTGGATACAATTTTCATCAGGTTCTGATAGCCCTCATTATTCTCAGCTAACAGCACCAGATGGTAATAACGATCCTCCCCATGCGCTGCCTCTCTGTCAAATCGGGAGTTCGGTGCCACGTACACCTCACAGCCAAGGATTGGATTGATACCTGCTGCCTTCGCAGCCTTGTAAAAGTCAATGACACCAAACATCACTCCATGGTCTGTGATCGCTGCACTGTTCATGCCAAGCTCTTTCACTCTTGCAACATATTCTTTTATTTTATTCGAGCCATCCAGAAGGGAAAACTCGGTATGCACATGGAGATGGGTAAATGCCATTTTCTTTCTTCCTATTCGTTAAATTTTTGAATCTGCTCTTCCAGAAAAGCCGGATCATCAAAGTAATTGATCTTCATGGCCGCTTTGACTTCACTTAATGTCTGGGCTGCTGTCTCTGCTGCCACTTCGCTGCCTTTTTTCAAAATCTCATAAACACCTTCGATGTTCTTCTCATACTCGGCTCTTCTTGCGCGGATTGGGCTTAATTCTTCCTGAAGAACGTTATTTAAAAACTTCTTCACTTTGACATCGCCTAATCCACCGCGTTTATAGTGATCTTTTAACTCATTCAGATTTGCATATTCAGGTAAGTACTCTGCAAAATGTCCTTCATTGCTGAACGCATCCAAATAAGTAAATACGGTATTTCCTTCCAGCTTTCCCGGATCTTCGATACGGATATGATCCGGATCTGTAAACATGGACATGACTTTTTTCTTCACATCTGCCTCGGATTCTGACAGATAAATACAGTTGCCTAAGGATTTGCTCATCTTTGCTTTTCCGTCAATACCCGGAAGTCTCAAGCATGCTTTATTCGATGGAAGCAGGATTTCAGGATCCACTAAAGTCTCTCCATACACTGCATTGAATTTGTGCACGATCTCCTTCGTCTGCTCTAACATTGGAAGCTGATCTTCCCCAACCGGAACAGTCGTTGCCTTAAATGCAGTGATATCGGCCGCCTGGCTGATCGGATAGTTGAAAAATCCCATCGGGATACTTGTCTCAAAATTACGCATCTGAATCTCTGCTTTTACCGTTGGATTGCGCTGCAGACGGGATACTGTCACCAGATTCATATAGTAGAAAGTCAGTTCTGTCAGTTCTGCCACATGAGACTGGATAAAAATATTGGATTTTGCAGGATCAAGCCCTACGGATAAATAATCCAATGCAACTTCCATGATATTGTCACGGATTTTTGCCGGGTTGTCCGCATTATCAGTGAGTGCCTGCGCGTCTGCGATCATAATGAAAATCTTATCAAATTCCCCGGAATTCTGTAATTCCACTCTTCTTTTTAAAGAGCCGACATAATGTCCGACATGAAGCTTTCCTGTTGGTCTGTCGCCTGTTAAAATGATTTTTGGTTTCATATTTTCCATATTAAAAATATCTCCTTATTTCTATACTGCCATCGTTCTTATTCCGGGCCTCCTGCCGGAAATAAAAACATACCTGTCTGTTATTATATAATTTTCTGTCTCATCACGCAAGAGCGCATCATGATTGTTTTTTGCCGAGTTTTTTGGTATTTATAAATTGTTTCAAATGTGATAAAATTTTAACGAAGTTATGGCTGGAAGAAAGGAAATATCCAATTATCATCTAAAAAATTGGATGATACGTGTGAATTATGAAAATAGGACTTGTTGTAGAAGGCGGTGGCATGAAATGTGCCTACAGCGCCGGAATTTTAGATAAATTTTTAGATGACCATATTCAGTTTGACTACTGTATCGGCGTATCTGCGGGTGCAGCAAACACGCTGTCCTATCTTGCAGGACAACGTGGAAGAAATCTCCGTTTTTATACGGAACATTTAAGTGATCCCCGGTATTTAAGTGTACACAGTCTGATTCGAACCGGGAGTCTGTTCGGTCTGCAATACATTTACGGAACACTGACCAATTCTGACGGCAAAGACCCGATTGATTACGATGCAATCATGAAAAATCCAGCAGAATTTTATATGCCTGCCACGGATGCCGTCACCGGAACAGCCACTTACTTTTCCAAATACGATATTGTGCGCGACGATTATCGCACACTCATGGCAACCTGCGCCCTGCCGGGATTCTGTCGTCCGGTTCAGGTTAATCACCATTACTACTATGATGGCGGCGTTGCGGATTCTATTCCGGTGCAGCACGCTTTAGATGATGGCTGCGACAAACTTGTTGTGATTTTATCCAATCCAAGGGACTTTGTAAAACAGCCGGAAGCCCATCGCCCGATTTATAAACGGATGCTTCACAAATACCCAAAGACCATAGAAGGGATCGACCATCGCCACATCAATTATCAGGCGTCCATTGACCTTACCGCCAAACTGGAAAAAGAAGGAAAAGCTTTTGTTTTCGCACCAAGTAAACATTTAAACCTCGGCACTTTTTCCAAAGATGCGGCGCTTGAACAAAAACTTTATGATCTAGGTGTTTCCGATTACGAAACACAGTCTGGAAAGCTTCTCGCGTTTTTGCAGAAGTAACATAGCTTCGAAACTCTCTTTTTTCAGCTTTACTTCACAGTTGAAAACATGCAAAATGCGACTGCCACACAAAATGTCCCGTGTGGCAGCCGCATTCTTATTTTATACCTTATTTTACTCTTGCCGTAAGCTTATCGCCCTCGGTATCGATCAGAATAGTATCTCCCTCTCTCACTTCATCTGCAAGGATCAGCTTTGCAGACAATGTCTCTACATGTTTCTGTAAGAAACGTTTCAGAGGTCTTGCACCATAGATCGGATCATATCCGTGATCAACAATGAACTGTCTTGCACTGTCTGAAAGTTCTACCGTAATCTCACGGTCAGCAAGACGTTTGTTCAGATCGTTCATCAGCAGATTGATGATATTGCCGATGTTGTCTTTTGTCAGAGGCTTGAACATAATGATCTCATCGAGACGGTTCAAAAACTCCGGTCTGAAATGTCCACGAAGTTCATTCATGACCGCTTCCTCACAAGCCGGATTGATATCACCATTCTCATCAATGCCCTCCAGCAGATGGGCTGATCCGAGGTTCGATGTCATAATGATGATCGTATTCTTGAAGTCAACGGTTCTTCCCTGCGAGTCTGTGATACGTCCGTCATCTAACACCTGCAATAATACATTGAATACATCCGGATGTGCTTTCTCGACCTCATCGAACAGGACAACCGAATACGGTTTTCTACGGACTGCCTCCGTCAGCTGACCGCCTTCATCATATCCGACATATCCCGGAGGCGCTCCGATCAGACGGGACACGGAATATTTCTCCATATACTCACTCATATCGATACGTACCATGTTATTCTCATCATCAAACAGATTCTCTGCCAGTGCTTTTGCAAGCTCTGTCTTACCTACACCGGTAGGTCCAAGGAACAGGAACGAACCGATTGGTTTGGTCGGATCTTTGATTCCTGCTTTGGAACGGATGATGGCTTCTGTTACCAGTTCTACCGCTTCATCCTGTCCAATAACTCTCTTATGCAGTTCATCACCCAAATGTAACGTCTTGCTTCTTTCGCTTTCATTTAATTTTGCAACAGGAATTCCAGTCCAACGGGATACGATTCTTCCGATCTCTTCATCATTGACACTTTCATGTACCAGTGAGAGATCTTCATCTTTTACTTTGGCTTCTTCATCCTCTAACTGTTTCTGGAGTTGTGGCAGTTTACCATACTGAAGTTCTGCAGCCTTTTCCAGATCATAAGAATGCTTTGCCTTTTCTATATCTTTATTAACCTGTTCAATCGCTTCACGGAGTTTCTGAACACGCTCGATACCGACTTTTTCATTATCCCATTGTGCTTTCTTTCCTGCAAATTCATCTCTGAGTTCTGCCAGTTCCTGCTGTAAATGTTCCAGACGTTCTTTACTTAATCTGTCATCTTCTTTCTTCAATGCAGTTTCCTCAATCTCCATCTGCATAATCTTACGATTCAATTCATCCATCTCTGCCGGCATAGAATCCAGTTCTGTTTTAACCAATGCACATGCCTCATCTACAAGGTCGATGGCCTTATCCGGAAGAAAACGGTCAGAAATGTAACGGTCAGATAAGGTTGCAGCTGCTACCAATGCACCGTCTGTAATCTTTACACCGTGGAACACTTCATAACGCTCTTTCAGTCCACGAAGGATTGAAATGGTATCTTCAACGGTTGGTTCTTCTACCATAACCGGCTGGAAACGTCTCTCAAGAGCTGCATCTTTTTCAATATACTGACGGTATTCATCCAGTGTCGTTGCGCCGATACAGTGCAATTCTCCTCTTGCCAGCATAGGTTTTAACATATTACCGGCATCCATAGCTCCGTCTGTCTTACCTGCTCCGACAATTGTGTGTAATTCATCAATGAACAGGATGATCCTTCCGTCACTGTTCTTCACTTCTTCCAGTACTGCTTTCAGACGTTCCTCAAATTCACCACGATATTTTGCACCGGCTACCAGCGCTCCCATATCCAGGGAGAAGATTGTCTTCTCTTTCAAGCCTTCCGGTACATCACCGCGCACGATACGCTGTGCAAGCCCTTCGACAACGGCAGTCTTACCTACACCAGGTTCTCCGATGAGGACCGGATTATTCTTTGTCTTACGGGAAAGGATTCTAATCACATTCCGGATCTCGGAATCACGTCCGATAACCGGGTCCATCTTCTGTTCTCTTGCTCTTTCTACCAGATCTGTACCATATTTATTCAATGTATCATAGGTATCTTCCGGGTTATCACTGGTCACTTTCTGATTGCCTCTGACGGTTGAAAGTGCCTGTAAGAATCCTTCTCTTGAAATACCCATCTCACGGAAAAGTGCTTTTACTTCTTTGCCTGCATATTTCATAATAGAAAGAAAGAGATGCTCTACCGATACATATTCATCTCCCATTGCTTTGGCTTCATCTTCACCATGAATCAATGCTTTATTCAGATCCTGTCCGACATACTGCTGTCCGCCTTGAACTTTTGGCCGTTTCTGAATGGCTTCTTCTACTCTGTTAATGATGAGATTCTTATCCAGCCCCATCTTTTCCATCAATTTCGCAATCAAACTGTCATCCTGTGTCAGCAATGCATAGAGCAAATGCTCCTGTGCAATCTCCTGGTTGCCATAGTCCATTGCAATACGTTCACAGTTCTGTACAGCCTGCAGTGATTTTTGTGTAAATTTATTTATATTCATATAGACAACCTCCTTTTTACTCTTGTTCTATTTGCAATATAACATTACATCGTTTTATTAGCACTGTCAACCC
>ERZ506929.674-NODE-674-length-13609-cov-6.550243_pt1 | contig 13609 bp, 13 predicted proteins | sample MGYA00513173_ERZ506929 | MGnify/ENA metagenome assembly ERZ506929 | reverse complement strand
CTGTCACCGAGAACACCCGTGTGTCCTACCCCATCAACCACATCCAGAACATCGTGCGTCCCGTTTCTTCTGCTCCCGCAGCAAAGAACGTGATCTTCCTGTCTGCTGACGCCTTCGGCGTTCTGCCCCCGGTCTCCATCCTGACCCCGGAGCAGACCCAGTACTACTTCCTGTCCGGCTTTACCGCAAAGCTGGCAGGCACCGAGCGCGGCATCACCGAGCCCACCCCCACCTTCTCCGCTTGCTTCGGTCAGGCTTTCCTGGAGCTGCACCCCACCAAGTACGCTGAGGAGCTGGTCAAGAAGATGAAGGCCAGCGGCGCAAAGGCTTACCTGGTCAACACCGGCTGGAACGGCACCGGCAAGCGCATCTCCATCAAGGATACCCGCGGCATCATCGACGCGATCCTGAGCGGTGCCATCAACGAGGCTCCCACCAAGAAGATCCCCTACTTCGACTTTGAGGTTCCCACCGCTCTGCCCGGTGTTGACCCCGCCATCCTCGATCCCCGCGACACCTACGCAGATGCCGCTCAGTGGGAAGAGAAGGCAAAGGATCTGGCCGGCCGCTTCGTGAAGAACTTCGCCAAGTACGAGGGCAACGAGCACGGCAAGGCTCTGGTCTCCGCAGGCCCCCAGCTGTAAGCTGAATCACGCATTTTTCTTCTGAACTCCATATAAAATAAGCGCCCGCCCCGTGGTTCTGCTCGAACCATAGGGTGGGCGCTTTGCTGTTTGCATTCAAGCTATCCAAACACTTTTTGCCCGGGTAAACAGAGCGTCGATTGCGTTTTGTGCGGCCTTATGCTATGCTTTTTCCAAGGGAGTTGATAAAATGGATGCCAGAACTTTCGGAAATTATCTGAGCCGGATGCGCAAAGCGCAGGGACTGACACAGGCTGAGCTGGCTGAACAGTTGCACGTTACCGACAAGGCTGTCAGCCGCTGGGAACGGGGCATCGGTCTGCCGGATATCAACACACTGGAACCGCTGGCAGATGCTCTTGGGCTGACCCTTGCCGACCTTATGCATTGCCGCGCTCCGGAAGAAGCCGATGCCGCACCGACCATCCAGCTGGAAGATTTCTTTACCATGCTGCATCGGCAACTGCCGTAGACTGGCATTCTGTGCGCACTGCCCTGCTTGGGCTGAGCATTGCGCTTGCCTTATGGGGCGTTTTGGCTTGCCCCGGCACTATTGCTGTGCACTGGTATGGTCTTGGCGATGGCTCTTTTCGGGCAGACGGCTGGATGCATTCTCTCGTCATTTTCCCGTTGTGTGCTGGCATTGAATTTTTATCACTGGAGATCTGGAACAGCTTTGAACAGACAGGCTATTATCGCCGCTGGGGTGAGATCAATCTTTTTATCATTCACGCCATGTCTTTCGGCACACGCTCTGCCAGATGGATGAAAGTTGTGCTGGATCTTTTGTTTTTCTTTTGCTTTGGTTTTGTGGTTCCATTTGTAGAAGCGTGGATGATTTTTTTGAATTGATGCCAACCATTTCCGTAAAAAAGAGACAGCGGAACGCCCGCAGGTGTTCCGCTGTCCCACATTCAAAACGATAATTTAGCCCAGCAGCTCCAGCACACCGGCCTTGGGGCGGGCGCCCACGGCCTGACGCACCAGCTTGCCCTGCTCGAACACCAGCAGGGTGGGGATGCTCATCACCCCGAACTGTGCCGCCAAGTCCGGCTGCTCGTCCACGTTCACCTTGCCCACCTTTACATCGGTGCGCTCCTCGGCTACCTCGTCCACTACGGGGCTCAGCATCCGGCAGGGGCCGCACCAGCTGGCCCAGAAGTCCAGCAGAACGGGCTTTTCGCTGTGGAGCACTTCCTGTGCAAAGTTTTCCTTGGTAATGTTGATGACTGCCATATTTTTTCCCTCCTGAATGGGTGTTGTGTTTTACTGACAATATCAGTATACCCCATACGCCGCCCGCTTTTCCGTGACCGGGTCACGCAGGCGCAAAAAACAGTCGCTCCGGGCGCACCCGGAGCGGCTGTTTTTGAAGGAGGTAACGAGGTAAATGAATAAGGATATCTCCCAACGCTTATCCCGGGGTGCAGGCCCCGGACAGGCGCTCAGGCGAAGAAGGAAATGACAAGTGCCACGAGGAAGCCTACGCCGCCGACCAGCGTTTCCATGATGGTCCAGGTCTTGAGGGTGGTCTTTTCGTCCATGCCCACAAGGCTCTTGACCAGCCAGAAGCCGGAGTCGTTGAAGTGGGAGCAGACGGTGGAGCCGCCTGCAATGGCAGCGGTGACACAGGCCAGGTACAGCGGGCTCAGCGCGCTGAGGCCGGGCATGGCGGAGATGATGCCTGCTGCCATGGTCATAGCCACGGTAGCGGAACCCACCGAGATGCGCACCAGAGCAGCCACGATGAAGGCCACCAGCACCAGCGGCAGGCTGGCGTTTGCCACGGCGTTGCCGATGACATCGCCCAGACCGGAGTTCTGCAGCATATAGCGCAGCACGCCGCCGCAGGCAGTGACCAGCAGGATCATGCCGGTGGGCTCAAGGGACTTGGTCATGATCTTTTCCAGCTGGGCGTTGGTGTAGCCGTGACGGGTGCCCAGCAGGTACATAGCAGCGATGGTAGCCAGCAGCAGCGCCATGAAGGGCTCACCGAGGAAGGCCAGAACAGGCTGGATACCGGCCATTGCGGGCACCACCTTGGCCACAGAGTTTGCAATGATGAGCAGCAGCGGGATCATGATGATGCCCACGATGGTGCCAAACTTGGGCAGCTTGCTCTCGTCAATGTCTGCCTGCTGTGCAACGTGCTCGGGGACTTCAACCATGTACTTTTTGCCGCAGATGCTGCCCCAGATGGGACCGGCGGCGATCATGGCAAAGATGCCGCAGAAGATGCCGACGAGGATGACCCAGCCAAGGTCAACGCCCAGCATGGTAGCCACCAGAACGGGGCCCGGCGTGGGCGGGATGAAGGCGTGGCCGACCGCCAGACCGGCCAGCAGGGGGATGACGTAGTACAGCACGGAGCGCTTGGTGCGCTTTGCCAGCGAGAAGGCCAGCGGGATGAGGATGATAAGTCCTGCATCAAAGAACACCGGCATGGCCACCACCAGACCTGTGATGCCCAGTGCCCACGCGGCCTTTTCGTCACCGAACTTCCGCACCATGGTCACAGCCAAGGTCTGTGCGCCGCCGGATTCTTCCAGAATGGCGCCGAACATGGAGCCCAGACCCACCAGAAGAGCGATGCCCTTTAAGGTGTTGCCGATGCCCTCGTTCACCGAGCCGATGATGTCGGACAGGGGCATACCGGCCATCAGGCCGATGCCCACCGCACCGATCAGGATGGAGATCATGGCGTGTACCTTGAACTTGATGATGAGAATGAGCAATAGGATCAGGCCTGCCACGGCAGCAAAAACCAGCCGTGCCGCATCGGGCGTTGCAACTGCTGTCATAGAAATTTCCTCCGTTTCGTGATTTTTGGTTGCACTTATCCAAGCCGTCCGGAAAAACGCACCGAACAGTTTACTTTTTGTTATTTGTGCGGAGCAGTTTACTCCATGTATGCACCCTTCATGGGGCTGACGGCGTGCTGAGAGTAGAGTTTCAGCAGACCCTTGGTGTACTTGGGAGCCTTGGGCTTCCAATTGGCGCGGCGCTCGGCAAGGATGGCGTCCATCTCTTCGGGGGTCTTGGGCTCGCCCTTCACGCCCACGATGGCCAGCTTGCGGTTATGCACATCGATCTGGATCAGGTCGTCCTGTTCCACCAGTGCGATGGGGCCGCCCACGGCAGCCTCCGGGCTGACATGGCCGATGACCGGGCCGCGGCTTGCGCCGGAGAAGCGTCCGTCGGTGATCAGCGCTACGCTGGAAGCCAGCTTCGGGTCGGCGCAGATGGCCACTCCCCTGAGAAGTTCTCGGGCAAGTGGGCATTTCTCTTTCTCTATTTCCGACTTGCTCTTGCAGTCACGCATCCCCATGAGATGCGTCAATTTTTTGAAAACTGGTAAATTGCCCAAAATACGCCCGGAAAGTTCTACTTGAACTGAATCCGGAATCAATATATAATTGGGTTAGAAACCAATTATAGAAAAGGATGATTCCCAATGGCGCGCAGATACGACAGCAAAGAAGCAAAACGGCGGATACTGACCGCCTGTGTCCGGCTTTTTCTGGAAAAAGGCTACACGAACACCAAGGTTGCAGAAATTTTAAAGGAAGCAGATGTTTCTGCCGGGTCGTTCCAGAATATTTTCCGCACCAAGGACGGTGTGCTGACCGAGCTGATCGGCATGATGTTCAGCAGGCAGTTCGGCGCGGTAAGGCCGCTGGCGGCAAACGCCCCCTCGCCGGTGTACCTCTACGCGGTGGAAACGGCTTTGCAGCTGGCGATGACCGAGCTGAGCGAGAATCTGCGGGATATCTATGTGGAAGCGTACACCTTCCCCGCCACGGCGGAGATCATCCACCGCAGCACCACGGCCGAACTGCAGGCGGCGTTCAGCGCGTATCTGCCCGGGTGCGCCGAGTGCGATTTCTACGAGATGGAGCTGGGCACGGCTGGCATGATGCGCGGCTACATGGCACGGCGGTGCGACCCCTACTTTACGCTGGAGCGCAAAATACGGCGGTTCCTGAGCATGAGCCTGAGTGCGCTGCAGGTCCCCGCGCAGGAGCGCGAGCAGGTCATCGCTTTTGTGGCGGAGATCGATATGCTTGCCCAGGCGCGGAAGGTGGTAGATGCCGTGCTTGCATCGCTGTCCGTGCAGTTTGATCTGAAAGGATAACAAGGTTTGATGACAAGGAGGGAGTAACATGAAAAAATGGCTGATCTGGTGTTTGACGGTGCTGGCAATGGTGTGCCTGATACCGGGGACCGTGTTAAACGTTAAAGCGGCAGAAACAGTCCAGAGGCGCTGCGCCCGCTGTGGGAGTATGGAGACACGTGAGATCCTCGGATACGAAAAATATGATTCGACCTATCATAGGGTTTATGTAACTGAATGCCAGAACTGCCACAAGGATGGCAATATTACGCATTTACAGGTACATAGCGGCGGTACCCAAGGTCCCACCTGCACCGAGGGCAAAATCTGTAAAAAATGCGGCGCGAAATACGGCATTCTTGGTCACGACTGGGGCGCGTGGACGCCTAACTACGCCAGCAACGGCACGCACACCCGCAGATGCAAGCGCTGCAACGCAGAAGAGACTGGAAGCTGCAGCGGCGGCTACGCGACCTGCGACACTCTGGGAATGTGCAATACTTGCGGAGGGAGTTACTACGGCGGTCACGCATGGGGCGAGTGGTCATCCGCCGGCAACGGCACGCACACCCGCAGCTGCACGAACTACTGCCGCGAAGTTGATACTGCAAAGTGTACCGGTGGCAAAGCAACCTGCAGCGCCAAAGCGGTCTGTGAGGTGTGTGGTGGGGAATACGGCGAAAAAGACTCAAACAACCATGCTCTGGAGCAGCACGCAGCAAAAGCCCCCACCTGTACGGAAATCGGCTGGAACGCTTACGAAGGCTGCTCCCGCTGCGACTATACCACCTATGCGGAGCTGCCCGCACTGAATCATGCTCTGGTGCAGCATGAAGCGCAAGCCCCCACCTGTACGAAAATCGGCTGGAATGCTTACGAAACCTGCTCCCGTTGTGACTATACCACCTATACAGAGCTGCCCGCGCTGAACCATGATTATCAGGCTGTTACCGTAGAGCCTACCTGTGAAACAGACGGCTATACTGTTTTTACCTGCTCCCGCTGCAAAGACAGCTACACCGCAGACCCGACCGATAAGCTGGGACACCAGTTCGGTGCATGGTCCCCGAACGGAACCGGCTCTCAGAGCGCCGATTGTCTGCGGCAGGGCTGCGCGCACACTGGCAGCACTGATTGCCGGAAGTTTACTTTCCGCACTGCGGAAGGCGAAACGCTGACCTTCTGCCCCGTGTGCGGGCAGGCAGAAAACGCCGCGCAGCTGGAAATGATCGACGCCGCAACGGCGTGGCCGCTCAGCGGCAGCCTTTCTGCGGAGGATGTGACCGCACGGACGAATGGGGAATACCTGAGTGTGGCATTTGAGACCGCAGGCAGCCTGACGCAGCCCACCGGTCGGGTAAGGCTCGCGCTGCCCGCCGGATTGCTGGAAGGCAAAACGCTTGTGCGCATTGCCCCGGACGGCACACAGACGGAGATGCCTTTTGAAACAAAGCGCGGAAAGATCATCCTTACGCTGGATTTTGTAAACAGCGAGCTGCCCGTGATGCTCTTCCGGCTGGTACCCCAGACCGCCGCCCTCTGAATGCTTTTACAGCGGCACGAACAATAAAACGCAAAATGCCCGCCCACCGTGGGTCTCCACAGGTGGGCGGGCTTTGTTATAGGTGGTCTCCTGCGCGATCAGCAGTATGTACTGCCGTCCGGGGCAAAGAACTGAACGTGCTTTTGCCACTGGGTGGGGCTGATGGTGCGGCGGTAGCAGTCGGCCAGTGCCTCTACCACAGCCTCCGGGGCAAGGGAGGCGCAGCCCGGGCAGTCCAGCACCAGAATGCGGAACCATGCGTCAAAAAGATGTTCGGTGTAGTGGGTGTCCCATGCGCCGCAGCGGGCGTAGAAGCCCAGACGCCGCACGGCCATGGCGGCGTCCTCGGCCTTTTCCGGCATCTCGGCCTCGATGAGAATCGCTTCGGCATCGCCCTCCTGGGCGGGCAGCTGCGCCAGCAGCTGTGCCCCGATGCCGTGGGCGCGGTAGGCGGGCACCACGGCAAAATAATCCAGCTGGCTCACCCGGCAGCCCTCCGGCCGCACCATCAAAAGATAAGCCGCCAGCGTGTCGCCGTCAAACACGCCCCAAGTGTGGGCAGTGCCGTCCGCCTCGCTGGTCAGGATCATGCTCAGGGGCTTCAGCTCCCCGGCGGGGAAGTCCCGGCGCATCTCGTTCAGATACACCTCGGTCAGCTCAGGGCCGGTGAGCAGCCGCCATGTGAAGGTCTTAGTACACATACGATAAAGAACCCTTTCCGATGCCGCTTTGCGCAGCATCACATTTTTTCCTGTCCTGTATAGCATACCGGATGTTTTACCGAAAGTCAATCTGTGCACCTTTTCGGGCGGCAGCGCCGCCGGTTTTGCCGAGGGGCTTGCATCCGGGCGCAGAATCGGGTACTATACAGGTAACAGAATTTTTCCCCTCCGGCGCTGCCGGAAGGGCAAGGATAAAAAGGAGACTTGTACTATGGAATGGACCGATATCCGCCTGACCGTGGCCAAGGCTGATGCCGAAAACGCCGAAGCCGTTGCCACCCTGATCGCCGAGGGCGGCATTTACATCGAGGATTACAGCGACATTGAGCAGCAGGTTGCTGAGATCGCCCATGTGGACCTGATCGAGCAGGAGCTGCTGGACAAGCCCCGGGATACCGTGATCATCCATCTGTATCTGGAGCCGGGCGCTTCTCAGGTGGAGACGCTGGCGCTCATCGCCGCCCGCATGGAAGCCGCCGGCATCCCCTACACCGTGGAGACCGAGGGCGTGGAGCAGGAGGACTGGCAGAACGGCTGGCGCAAATACTACCACCCCATGGAGATCGGCAGCCGTCTGGCTGTGGTGCCCTCGTGGCAGCAGTACGACACCGACCGGGTCAAGCTGATCCTTGACCCCGGCCTTGCCTTCGGCACCGGCGGCCACGAGACCACCAGCCTTTGCCTTGAGGCGCTGGACGAGCAGGTGCGCGGCGGTGAGCGGATGTTGGATATCGGCACCGGCAGCGGCATCCTTGCCATTGCCGCCCTCAAGCTGGGCGCTGCCAGCGCCGAGGGCGTGGACATCGACCCTGTGGCGGTGCGCACCGCTGGGGAGAATGCTGCGCTGAACGGCGTGCAGGATAAGCTGACCGTGCTGGTGGGTGATCTATCCGATAAGGCCAGCGGCACCTATGATATCATCACCGCCAACATCGTGGCAAACGCCATCCTCAGCCTTGCGCCCGCCGTGCCCGGTCTGATGGCCGAGGGCGCCACCTTTATTGCCAGCGGCATCATCGACAGCCGCAAGGACGAGGTGATCACCGGGCTGAAAAAGGCCGGCCTCGCCGTGGCAGAAGTCAAGGAAAAGCGCGGCTGGGAGTGCATCATCTGCAAAAAGGCCTGAGATTCAAATATTGTAAGAAGGAGCGCACAGTATGCCGCACCGCTACTTTACCACCGAGATCTCCGACGGCACCGCCACCCTGCGGGGCGCGGACGCCCATCACCTTGCCCGGGTGATGCGGGCAAAGCCGGGAGATACCGTCATCCTCTGCGACGGCAACGCCGTAGAGTACACCGCCACCATCACCGGCTTTGGGGAGGACAGGGTAGACTTTGCCGTAGAGCCGGGCTACCCCAGCGCCGCCGAGCCCACCGTGGAGGTGACGTTGCTGGCGGGCTACCCCAAGCAGGACAAGCTGGAACAGATCATCAAGCACGGGGTCGAGCTGGGCGCGGCGCATATCGTGCCTTTCTTCAGTCGCTACTGCGTGGCTGCACCCAAAAAAGAGGAGCAGAAGAACGAGCGCTACAACCGCATTGCGCTGGAAGCCGCCAAGCAGTGCGGTCGGGGCGTTCTGCCGGACGTAGCCCTGCCGCTGCCGAACTTTGGGGCGGTGTGCCGCAGCTTTGACCAGTACGACCTTGTGCTGTTCTGCTACGAGTGTGGCGGCGCACCCTTGCGCCAGCTGCTGGCAGAGGCAAAGCCCGCCGACGGGCAGAAGCTGCGCCTTGCCATCGTGACCGGCGCCGAGGGCGGCTTTGCCGCCGAGGAGGCCGAAATGGCCGCCAAAGCCGGGGCAAAAACGGTGGGTCTTGGCCCCCGCATCCTCCGGTGCGAGACCGCCCCGCTGGCGGTGCTCTCCGCCGTCATGACCCTGACCGGGAATCTGGAATAAGCACAAAAAAGGACGTATCTGCTTGACAAATACGCCCAGAATGATTATACTGAGAACAGAAAAGGTGCTGCCCGGCAACGGTCAGCTTCCATACCCTAGACAATCAGAAAAGATTGGCCGTTTGAGTCTGGACAACTGTGGCGGTCAATCTTTTTTGTTTTGCTTGCTCTCGATGTACTGTAAAACTTTTAACGTAACGTCAACCGTTTCGTAGACCACGGTAACGATAAGCGTTGCCAAGGCCAAGGTTTCCAGCAGCGTCATAGGGCATCCCCCCTTTGCCGTCAGGCTCCGGGAAGATCACAAATTCTCAAAAAAGTTCCTTTCCCGGCGTTGCGCCTGATTCATTCCGAAGAACGAGTTTTGCGAGCCGGGTACGGAAGCATGACCACCTGCAATGCAGGCAACACTTAGTCTACCGCCTTTTCAGGCGGTGTTTTTATTGTAGCATACTTTTTTATTCGTTACAACAAAAATATTTATATAGTCAAAGAGGCTGCTGCACAGGGGTTTGTGCAACAGTCTCTTATAATTTTATATTATATTACGTTTTGTAAATGCTTTCAGCCGTTTTCCCTAGCATCCGGGTGGGCATCAGTGTCCAGCAGAGCTCGCTTTACCTTGAGCAGGTTCTGCGGGCTGACCGAGAAACTGCGCAGACCAAGGTGCAGGTACTGCGCCGTGTTGGCGGGGTTGCCCACGGCAAGGCCGCAGATGGTCACCGGGACGTGGTGCGCGTTGGCGGCATCCATCACCATGGTGATCAGCTTTTTCATGGCCGGGCTGGCGGGGCGGTAGTAGTGCTCTGCGCTGGCAAGCTCGCGATCGGCGGCGTGGGTGTACTGGGTCAGGTCGTTGGTGCCGATGACCAGAAAATCGCAGCCGTGGGCTATAAAGTCCTCCACGGTCAGGCAGGCGGCGGGGATGCTCAGCATCACGCCAAACTGGGTATTCTCGTTAAAGGGCACGCCCCGCTCCCGCAGGCTCTGGCGGCAGTGCTCCACGATGCTCATGGCGGCGTCCCAGTCCTCTACATCGGTCACCATGGGGAACATCACCCGCAGCGGCCCCCGGGCAGCGGCGCGCAGCAAGGCACAGATCTGGGTCTGGAACTGCTGGGGCTGGCGCAGGCTGTTGCGGATGCCGCGCAGGCCGAGCTTGGAGGACTGCGGCCCCTGATTGGCATCCGCCACGGTGCGGTCGGAGCCAAAGTCGAAGGTGCGCACGGTCACCGGGCAGCCGTTTGCGGCGGCCAGACAGGAGCAATAGAAGAAATACTGCTCCTGCTCGTCCAGAATGCGCCCGGGTAGCATCATGTAGCCGCTGCGCAGAAGCCCAACGCCCTTTGCACCGGACTGCATGGCGGTGTCGATATCCTCTGGGCCGAAGCAGTTGGCCAGCAGCTCAAAGGGTTCGCCGTCCCGCGTTTCATCCGGCAGGCTGTGCAGCTGCTTCATCTTCGCGTCCTCGCGCTGGAGCTGGCAGATGCTGGCCTCCGCCTGCTGGCGGGCGACGGCATCCGGGTCAAGGATGCAGTTGCCGTTGGTTGCGTCCAGAATGACGGTGCGGCCGTCGCAGTCGTCCAGAAAATCCTTGCCCACCTGCACGATGCCCGGGATGTTCATTGCCCGGGCAATGATGGCGGCATGACTCTGGCCGCTGCCCTCGGCGGTGATGACGCCCAAGATCATGCCGGAGGGCACACTGAACAGGTCGGTGGGCATCAGCCGGTCGGCGGCAAGGATCACCGGATGATCCAGCGCCAGCCACATCCGGGGACGGTTGGTCAGGATGTTGATCACCCGGCGGGTGGCGTCCAGAATATCCACGCTGCGCAGCTGCATATAGGGGTTATCCTTCATGTTGGCAAGCTGGTCGGCGTAGCGCTGCCCCACCTGATGCATCGCCGCCGAGGCGCTGATGCCCGCATTGATGCAAAAGCGCACCTCGTTCATCATGCCCTCGTCGTCCAGCATCATGCTCTGGAACAAAAAGATGGCCTGCTCGGTGGGGGCGGCGCGCTCTGCCATGGAGTCCAGTTCATTCTGCGCCGTGTGCACGGCATTTGCCAGCAGCCGCAGTTCCCGCTCCGGGTTGAAAGGGCCGTGGCTGAAGGTCTCCACATGGTGCTCCAGCCGGCTCACCTGACCCAGCACCAGTCCGGGGGATGCGGATACGCCTTTATAAACCTTCATCTTTTGTCACCTCCGGCAAAGCCGATGTGGTCAAAGTGCGCCACACCAGCGCCTGTAAGAATGTATTGGGCAGCAAAGCGGCCAGCGCTGCCTGCCCGGCGGTGCTGCTGCCCGTGAACAGCGGGGCAAAGCTTTCCATACGCTCTTTGTCGCACGCGGCCAGAAACGCCTCGGCCAGCGTCCGGGTGGTGTAGAAACGGGTGGGGTCCACTCCGGCATCCTCGGCGGCGGCTTCCAGCGGGGCAAGCTGGGCGTCCTTCATCCGTGCCAGCAGTAAAGCGGCATCGGCGGTAAGGGTAACAGGGTACTTCTCCCGCACCTCCTTCTGCACTGCGTCAAAGGCTGCGCGGAAAGCTTCGGCATCGGCGCTGCTGTCCGCACCGCTGTCCACCGCGTAGGCACAGCCCCGGATGCGGCCAAAGGCACGCAGGGTGTCGTAATAGCCCAGCTCCATGTTGCGCTTGGCGGTGTCGGGGTCGAAGTGCAGGATATCGCCCAGCTCCCAGTAGCTGCGGATCATGGTGGTGGGCAGGCCGGTCAGGTTGGGGCGGGTGATGCCCACGCCCTCAAGGTCCACACAGACCAGCTCCTCTGCGCCCATGGTCTTGGCAAGGCCGGTGGGCATATTATCGCTGTACCCGCCGTCCAGAAACTTTACCCCGTCGATCTGCCGCGCCCGCAATGCGGGGAAGCAGGCCGCCGAAGCCATCAGGTAGTCCCGCACCTGCCCGGCGGGGATATCCTCCAGCGTCAGCTCCCGGGGGCGCAGCCCGCGCTGCTCTACCGTCACGATGCCGAACCGGATGGGCGCTGCCCGCAGCGCGTCCTCGTCCAGCACCCGCTCCACGATCTCCTCCAGCGGGGTCACATCCATGCCGCCTTCCTTTACCACCCGGCGCAGAAACTGGTGCAGGGCGGAAAGGTCTGCGTTTTCCTTCGGCAGCTCCATCACATCCCGACTGCGGATGGTCAGCCACATATCCCGGGCAGTCTCGTACAGGTCCAACACGAACATGGCGCCGTTCAGCCCGCCCACGCTGGTGCCGGTAATGATCTGCGGGTGCCAGTCCAGCTCCATCAAAGCCCGCCAGACGCCTACCTGATAGCTGCCGCGCGCACCGCCGCCTGCCAGCACCAGCGCCTTTTGCGTGGGTTCTCTGCGTTCCATATCCAGCCCTCCCGTGCACGTTCCCGGTATTTTCTAAAATTGTTATAATTATACCATACTTTCGGATAAAATTCTCCCGAATTTTCGGAGATCATGCCTTTTTCCTGTGAAAGTTTCGTGCTATACTAGCCGGAGATAAGTATAGAGACAGCCCGAAGGGGCACACAACAGGAGGAAAGTATGCACTGCAAACAATGGATCTTTGATATGGACGGCACCCTGACCGACAGCATGGTGGTGGTATGGGAGGGCGCCCCGGAGGCGCTGCTGGCACGCTTTGGCCGCACCCCGAAGGCAGACCTGCACGAGACCCTGCTGACCATGGGCATGGAGGACGGCGCACAGTACCTCATCCGGGAATATGCGCTGCCGCTGGACAGGAACGGCTATCTGGACGTGATGCGCGAGGTGATCGCCCAATTGTACGAGAAGGTGGAACTGAAGCCCGGCGTGCGGGACACGCTTGCCCGGCTGCGGGCCGAGGGCGCACGGATGTGCGTTTGCTCCAACACATGGAGCAGCCAGTGCCGCACCGTTCTGACCCGCCTTGGCATCGACGAATACTTTGATTTTTACATTGAGGCGCGGGGTGCTATGAGCAAGAGCAGCCCCGCTCCCTTTATGGAAGCGCTGCACCGCCTTGGCGGCACGGAGCCCGCCGGGTGCGCCGTGTGCGAGGACGCGCTCTACGCTGCCCAGACCGCCCACGACGCCGGCTTCTATCTGGTGGGCATTCAGGACACCACCAGCGCCGCCGACGCCCCCGCTTTGCGCCGCATCTGCGACCAGTTCCTGCCGGACTGGACTGCACTGGACTGGGCGCAGGCGTAAGGTTTCACAAAACTGCCACAGTGCGGCGCTCTTGTAATCCGGGCGCCGCTGGAGTATGATAATAATAATACTCAAATTTTGTCGTCAAAAAGGAGGCCCTGCCATGACGAACCCTCTCGTCAGCATCATTGTGCCCGTGTACAACGCCCAGAAGGGGCTTTCCCGCTGTCTGGAAAGCATTTGCAGCCAGACCTATCAGGAGTTGGAGATCATCGTGTTGAATGATGGCTCTACGGATGACAGCCTTGCCATCTGTGAGCAGTTCCGGGCCAAGGACCCCCGCATCGTGGTGGTGGATAAGGAGAACGAGGGTGTTTCCCGCACGCGGAATGCCGGGCTTACCCTTGCGCAGGGCGACTATATCCAGTTTGCGGACAGTGATGACGCACTGGACCCTGATTACACCCAGAACCTTGTACAGGCCGCCTTGGAGCACAACGCCGACCTTGTGATCGCTCCGTACTGGATGGTGATCCCCTCCAACTCCAGCA
>ERZ506929.667-NODE-667-length-13751-cov-5.558776_pt1 | contig 13751 bp, 13 predicted proteins | sample MGYA00513173_ERZ506929 | MGnify/ENA metagenome assembly ERZ506929 | reverse complement strand
TATTCTTCGTGTTTGAATATCCTTGTTTATTGACTATCTTTTTGCCTTTTTGTTTGTTTGACGATGCAAAGATAATAGATTCTTTTGTAAAGACAATGACACCGGGAGGGGTTTAACCCAACAATAACTTTCAGAAAGTCGTCCTTAACATTGAAATAACATAAATTTATCAGAAACCCTGCAAAAAGCATAAAATGTAAGCCATTCATTCGTTTATCTCAACTTTATTTTGTAATTTCGCAGCGAAATAGAAAATTCAGAGTTAAAATATAAATCAGTTATGATGAAATCAACTAAAATGAGCCTCCGGGCTCTTACGTTTAGTGCAGCACTCTGTGCTTCGCTCGGAACATCGCTTTCTGCCTTTGCCGAGACCATCGAAGTGCAGAAGCTGAAACATGCAGGTCCTTATCCTGTAGCAACCCCTTGGATGGCGGATAGCGTGAATGTGAAGGGTGAGAAATTCTCGATGGAGGGTGTGCTCGACTCTCCGCTCTCGTTTACCTTATTGAATAATGGTAAGGAGGTGGCTGCTTCCCAGCTCCTGGCTGATAGCAAGCAGAATGCTCTTCACCTGGCTTCTTTCACCATATCAAATACCAGCCGTACCAAGGCTACCATCGAGGTGAAGGGATTGAAGCAGTATCGCCTCTTTGTGGATGGTGAGCAGGTGAAAGTGAATGGCGATAAGGCGGAGACTGTCTTGATGCCTTCTACTCATACCGTAGTCATCAAGTACCTCACCGCTTCATCAGCCGATGCTTCCGCTTCTGAAAAGAATGCATCAGAAAAATCATCTTCTTCAGAAAAGAAAGCTGATCAGAATTTCAAGATCAGCATTACTGCGGCAGACGGCAAGCAGCTGAGCGTGGGCGAATCTTCTGCCAGCACCAAGCGTACCTTTAATATATACGATGTAATCTGCATGCCTAACTATGCAAGTGTTCAGATGTCGCCGAACGGCAAGTTCATGATCGTGAGCAAGACTTGGGTAGATCGTCAGGGCAAGAACCATAGCGTCAATGAATTGAGAAACTGCCAGACCAACAAGGTGGTTGCTTCTTTCGAGGAAAGTGTAAGATGGATGCCTCGCACCAACAAACTGTATTTTACCGAGAAGGCGAGCGACAGTTCCATTGCCGGCGAAGGAAAGGCTGATGGCGAAGTTCAGCTGATTACCATCAATCCGATGAATATGGAGCGAGAGGTGTTGGCGGCAAACATTCCGGAGGGATGGTTCCTGTTTACTCCAGATGAGAAATCGCTTATCTATACGCTCTATGAGGAAGGCAGAAAGAAGGACCCTCAGGTGTACGATGTAAAGGAACCAGATGACCGTCAGCCAGGATGGAGAACCCGCAGCTATCTGGCTAAGTATGATCTGGCTTCAGGCATTCTCCAGCCGCTTACCTTCGGCTACCATAATGTTTATCTCAACGATATTTCCGCAGATTCCCGCTATCTGCTCATCGGCAAGAGCGAGGAGCGCCTTACCAAGCGTCCTACTACTCTCAACTCCCTCTATCGTCTCGATCTGAACGATATGAGTGTTGAGGCGCTGGTAGAGAAGGGTGAGTTCCTGAACAGTGCCCAGTTCTCGCCAGACGGCAAGAGCATTCTCGTTACCGGTTCGCCTGAGGCTTTCGATGGAATTGGAAAGAATGTGGAGGAGGGACAGACTCCTAGTATGGTTGACACCCAGCTCTATCTGATGAACCTGGCGGATAAGAAGGTCCGCCCGATGACCAAGAATTTCAATCCTAACGTGCAGAGCGTGGATTGGAGTAAGGCGGATGGCAATATTTACTTTACTGCCGAGGATAAAGACTGCATGCATCTCTTCCAGCTGAATCCTAAGTCTGGCAAGTTTACTTTGCTCAAGACTCCAGAGGAGAACATCAAGAGCTTCTCCATCGCAGCGGCTGCTCCGGAAATGGCGTTCTCAGGACAGAGCGCTTCCAATGCCGACCGACTCTACAAGATGAGCACCAAGGCACAGAAGTCGCTGCTCGTAGATGATCTCAGTGCCCGCCTGCTGAAAGACATCGAGCTGGGCGAGTGCAAGGCTTGGAACTTCGTGAATTCCCGTGGCGACACTCTTTGCTGCCGTTACTATCTGCCACCTCATTTCGATGCTTCCAAGAAGTATCCGATGGTGGTGAACTACTATGGCGGTTGCAGTCCTACCACCCGTATGTTCCAGAGCCGCTATCCTCATCATGTCTATGCAGCGATGGGTTATGTGGTTCTGGTCGTGAACCCAAGCGGAGCCACCGGTTTCGGTCAGAAGTTCTCTGCCCGCCACGTGGATACTGCCGGCGAGGGAGTGGCTGAGGATATTATCTCCAGTACCCAGGCTTTCTGCGATGAGCATAGTTTCGTAAACCGCAAGAAGATAGGTTGTATCGGCGCCAGCTACGGTGGTTTCATGACTCAGTATCTTCAGACCAAGACCGATCTCTTTGCCGCAGCCATTTCTCATGCCGGCATCAGCGACCATACCAGCTATTGGGGCGAAGGCTATTGGGGCTACAGCTACAGCGAGGTTTCCATGGCGAACGAGTATCCTTGGACCAACAAGCATCTCTTCGTAGATCAGAGTCCGCTCTACAATGCAGACAAGATTCATACTCCATTGCTCTTCGTGCATGGAACAGCCGATAACAATGTGCCTGTGGGAGAGAGTATTCAGCTCTATACGGCTTTGAAGCTTCTTGGCCGTCCAACAGCGATGGTTCTGGTAGATGGTCAGGATCATCACATCATCGATTATGAAAAGCGCATCAAGTGGCAGAACACCATCTTCGCATGGTTTGCCAAGTGGCTGCAGGATGATGGCAGCTGGTGGAAAGAGATGTATGGAGAGGAGAAAATGTAAAAAGAAGGGTGTGTCATAAGTCCAGATAATGACAACCGAGGACGGGCTGAAAGCCCAAAAGCTCCTAGCCCAGGGCAGCGCCCTGGGTTTTAGAACAAATACAAAAAGTCGCCCTGAAAGGGCAAAAGCTTTCAATTTCAAAGCTTTTGCCCTTTCAGGGCGACTTGGTTTATTTGTTTTTTTCTATCCTTTTCAATTCCTTCTCAAATCTTCTCCGATACATTTCGCCGGCAATGGTCAAACCGAACGGGAAGGCAATCCAGATGCCCAGCAATCCCATGCCGCAAGGGAAACCGAGGGTATAACCCAATGGCAATGAGATGACGAAATAGGCGATGAAGGCATAGAGCACCATCGGTTTCACGCAGGCAATGCCTCGAAGCGCATTGGCAAAGGTGTATTGCAGACCATCGCCAAACTGATAAACCATCATCAGGATAATCAGCGTAGCTACATACGCCTGTACCTCTACGTTATCATTAAACCATCCACCTATCTGGTGGCGGAGCAGAAGTACCGGCAGACCCATGCAGAGCGAGAACAGCAGGTTCAGTCGGAATCCGTCGTAGGCATTGAGGCGAACGGCGGCATAGTCTTTCTGACCCATAAAGTGGCTCACACGGATGGCCATGGCTGCAGCCATACCCGAAAGCACGAGGTAGAAGAGCTGCGAAATGGTAATCATTACCTGGTGAGCTGCCAATGGAATAGTGCCGAGCCAGCCTACCATCACGCAACTCAGCGTAAAGGCAGCCGATTCCATACCTAGCTGAAGAGCCACTGGCCAGCCCAGTCGGTTCATCTCCTTGAAATCCTTCTTGTTTACGCAACTGTGTACAATGTCATAACTGTAGGTTCTGAATTTCCTGCAGGTCACTACCATTCCAACCATCGCCAGTGCCATCAGGATTCTACTTGCCAGGGTAGAGATTCCAGCTCCGAGCAATCCCAGTTCCGGGAAGCCAGCCACACCGTAGATGAGCACCCAGTTGCCCAGGATGTTCACGATGTTACCGCCTATCATCGCCCACATCGCCACCTTGGTCTGTCCGATTCCGTCGAGGAATTGCTTCATGGTATAGAAGATTCCCATGAAGAGCACCGATGCCAGATTCACCAGAAAGTAAGGTCGGATAAGCTCCAGCAGTTCCTCCGGCTGTCCGATATGTGCCAGGTTGAGATAGAGCAGGATGAGGGCAAGGGTGAAGATGCCTCCCGTCAGCATATTGGCGAGGAAGGAGTTGCGTACCTTCTGACCGATGACGTCGGTACGTTCCTCTCCGTAGAGTCTGCCGATGATAGGAGTGAGTCCGTAGGTGAATCCCATATAGGATACAAAAACGAGACCGAAGATATTGTTTACCAGTCCTGCTGCCGCCAGTTCGGGAGTACTGTGATGACCGATCATCAGCGTGTCGGCGAATCCCAGGATGATGGTTCCCAGTTGTCCGATGATGATAGGAAATCCTATCGAGAGCAGTTCGCGGTAATGATGTTTCTTGTGCATTGTCATTGCTTTACTATGGTTGTTTATATTGCTTTTTAATTACTAATCTTTTTCTTGATGTTCTGAACTTCCGTTTGGATGTGCAAAGTTACAGCTTTATTCAGTAACTACCAAATTTTTCATTCAGAAAATTATTTTTTCCCTTGAAGTACCAATTATGAGTTGGTTTGTCCTTGACGAAATATTTGTATTCGAAACCGCTGTTTCGGAAACATCAATAATGTTCAAACAAATAAAAAAACTTAAATTGATAAACAAATATGCTGATATTCAGTTTTTTTTTATTAACTTTGCATTCGAAACCGCTATTTCGGAAACGGCGGTTTCGAAAATAACATTAAAAAAGAAACTATAAAAAATGAAGTTCTTCGGAAGACAAAACGAAATAAAAGAATTGCAAGAGATAAGAAATCTATCTTTGCAAACGGCTCGTTTTACAATCGTAACAGGACGCCGACGTAGCGGAAAGACATCCTTATTGATAAAAGCATACGAGGATGTTCAGGATATGCTATACTTCTTTGTTGCAAGAAAATTAGAAGCAGAACTCTGCAAAGATTTTATTGAAGAGATGACGAACAAACTTCAGCTTCCTATCCTCGGCGAAGTTACACGCTTTGCAGATATCTTTAAATATCTGCTTCAACTATCTAAGATTCGTCCAATCACTCTCGTCATTGACGAATTTCAAGATTTCAAGCGGGTTAATCCATCTATCTTTTCAGATATGCAAAAGATATGGGATCTAAACAAACAGGAAGCTCATATTAATCTCGTGGTTTGCGGTTCTGTTTATTCACTTATGAACATCATCTTTAAAAACAACAAGCAACCACTTTATGGTAGGCAGACTGGAGAAATAAAAGTCACTCCATTTCCTCCTTCTGTTGTCAAGGAAATTCTCTCTACATATAATTTAGCCTATACCAACGAAGATCTACTGGCTCTCTACAGTTATACAGGCGGAGTAGCAGAATATGTGGAAATGATGATGGATGCAGGAGCCACAACCAAGGAACAGATGACAGAGAAGTTTGTTGCAAAAAACTCTTATTTCATCTACGAAGGAAAAAATATGCTGATAGAAGAATTTGGCAAAGACTATGCCCGTTATTTTGAAATATTGCAACTTATCGCATCAGGCTACACAACCCGTGGTGAAATAGAAAGTATTATGAAAATAGAACTCTCAGGCTATCTCACTAAACTGGAGAACGACTATTGCTTGATTTCCCGTTATACACCGATGTTTCAAAAGACCAATCGCAACATTCGCTATCAGATAGAAGACAACTTCCTTCGCGTCTGGTTTCGCTACATCTACAAATATGGATACATGATAGAGGTTGGCGCCAATAAAAAACTAAAGATGGTCATGGACAAGAGCTACACCACATACACCGGCAAGGTTCTGGAAAGATATTTCATAGCAAAGATGATAGAAAGTGAAGAATATACCCAGATTGCTTCCTGGTGGGACAGAAAGGGAGAGAATGAAATCGATATTATCGCTGCCGATGAACTGGAGCAAAAAGTCATTTTCTATGAGGTGAAACGTCAAGCTAAGGATATAAATCTCGGTATTTTAAAAGATAAAGCCGAGCATTTCTTTCAGGCAACAGGAAAATTCAAGAATTTCAATATCGGATACCAGGGGTTGTCGATGGAGGACATGTAAAATTGTGTGGTATTTATTCCACGATTATGGATATTAATTATAAGAATGTATCTTCTTGATTGCAAGGATGTTTCTTTCTGGGTTCAAGAATATATCTTTTGGAGTACAAGTATATATCTTTTGGAGTACAAGCAAGTATCGTTTGGGGTACAAGCATATATCTTTCGGGGTTCAAGGAAGTATCTTCTTGAACGTTGTTACTAGGCTCAGTAGACGTGCTGAGCCTAGTCGGCAGGTCTGCTGACTGCAGTCAGCACGTCTGCTGAGCCTAGTGGCAACACCTTTAAAGCGTACAACTATACACCTCATAGTTGTACGACTATATATGACTTTCTCATCCTTTTGTTGCTATTCTCCGCAAATTTGCGGAGAATATGCCAAATAATCTCCGCAAAACTTGCAATATTCGATAAAAATGTCTATTTTTGCAGGTACATTTAAAATGAAAGATTAAAAATGCGGCAATGATGAGAGGAACAAAATATATTTGGCAGCAAGAAGGTTGGCCCCACATGCAATGGGATGATACCAGTTTCAGTAATATCTTGGCAGAAATCAATTTGCTAAGAGGTAAATTGCTGGGTAGAGTTTCTATGTTCGGTTTTGAAGAACAGAACCTGTCTATGTTGGAGTCTATGACTCAGGAAATTGTACACTCTGCAAAAATTGAAGGTGAGGAATTGAATAGAGATAGTGTTCGCTCGTCTGTAGCCCGACAATTAGGACTGGAGTATGAAGGTTTGAAAAACTCCGATCATTATACTGAAGGAGTGGTACAAGTGATGATAGATGCAGTGCGGCATTATGATATGCCGTTGGATGCCGAGCGTTTATTCTCATGGCATGCAGCTCTGTTTCCTACTGGAAGAAGTGGCATCCATAAAATTCTGGTGGGCGATTGGCGACAGGGTGAAGAGCCTATGCAGGTGGTTTCAGGACCATTAGGTCATGAGAAGATACATTATGAAGCTCCGGCAAGCAAGGATGTACCAGATATGATGTCAGATTTTCTCCGCTGGTTTGATTCTGAGAATACGCTTGACCCGTTGGTAAAGACAGCCGTGATGCACCTTTGGTTTGTGACGATTCATCCATTTGATGATGGTAATGGTCGTATTTGCAGAACGTTGACGGAATTGTTGTTATCCCGTGCCGATCAGACCTCCCAGCGATACTACAGTCTTTCTTCTGAAATTCTGAATCATCGTAAAGATTATTATCAATATTTGGAGCAGGCACAGAAAGGAGGTCTTGACGTGACACCTTGGATTCAATGGTTTTTACAGACATTGAAGTTGGCGTTGGAAGCAGCTTTTGAGAAAACTGAAGGAGTGTTACGCAAGTCCAGATTTTGGGATACGCATCGTTCTGTTTCCATCAACGAGCGTCAGCGTAAGGTTCTCAATATGCTTTTTGATGGTTTCGAAGGGAAGCTGAATTCTTCCAAATGGTATAAGATTAATCATTGCTCTCAAGATACCGCCAATCGTGATATCAGGGATTTGATAGCCAAGGGTATATTAAAACCAACGGGAGAAGGTGGAAGAAGCACCAATTATGAGTTGGTTTCTCTCTGAATTTTCGATAAAATAGCTTATATTAAATCAGATACTTAGCCTGTGTGTGGCATTAGTGACATTAAAATAGAAAAAACATTTTGGTTTATGTTTTCCGTCAGGCGTCCTAGCGGATTTGCAATCCGCTATAGAAAATGTTCGACCGATAAAACCTGTGGATTTGTAATCCCCACCATAAAAAAACTTCTATAATCTAATCCCTTCCTTTTCTACGTTTTTGCAGAAAGATGTATTCTTATACTTTAGCTATTCCCTGGCAGAATACATCACAGGATTAATCTCTTTCCCTAGTTCCCACCCTAGTTCTGTGAGAGGGTAGGTTACGTTGTCGTAATCAGAAGGAAGAAGTTCCTCCTTGTCCAGGATGATAAGAATATCCCAGTAGCTATCATCCTTTGCGGTACCTCTGGCTTGTGAGCCGAAAAGTATCGCCTTCCCGCCTGCAGGCATATTCTTAGCCTAGCATTCACGGATAGCATTCAAAGTATGTTCACTAACTCTATCTGATGATGCATATTCAATCTTGCTCTTTTTTTTAGAGAAGGTGTTGGTTAGAATGAACCCTATATATATGTAACTTTGTATAGCAGTGTGTGCGAGAATATATAAGATATTGAACTATAATATATTATACCCTGTTTTTAACATATAATAGAGGGTTGTTATATAGGGGGGTACACTTTTGCATAGGCCTTCATCATTCCTCCGGTCTCCAACGGGGGAGAACCATATCTAGTTTTGTTCCTTTTGATGTTGGGGTAGTGAAAAGCATCTTATAATACATTAGCCTATCTTGTCGTTAGCTGATAAGGCAAATCCCTCTATATAGAATTTCTCCTTGGCAGCATCTATTATCTCTTCTTTTTGCTTCTCATCAGAATTGTTCTTTTCGAGTGCAAGTATCAGATAATCATTCCCTTTTGTAGGAGAGAAGATTTTGCCGATAAGCATTCTGAAATGTCTGCTGACGAATTCTTCTACTTGAGTACCTTCTTTTGGCGTGAGGCGATAGAACTCATATCTTTCATCCAGCATTTTCTGGATTTCATCCCGGAACATCTTGCGAACTCTGTTTTTCCACGAGAATTTCTGGTGCTCATTATGACGGGCATACAGAGATACGACATAGAGAAAGTTTACATCGTAATGGAAGACTAGGAGGGTGTCTCGATCGAACAGGCGGTTATTGAAATGCTGAGTATTGAAGCACTTATGTTCCCTGTCGGTTGACGATACCTGGTCTGAGAAAGATAGATTCTCTGCCATCTTTGCACTGATAAAGAAGTTCGGAATGATGTTGTATCCTTCCGTCAAATCATCACGGAGCTTTGGTACGTTGCCAAAGTTACGCTTGTCGTATTGAAGCTCTTCATCGTCCTTGTCGTCATTCATAAAGAGGTTCAGGTTCCACTGGATGATATTTCTGGCGTACGTAAACTGCTTATATACAGATTCTTTTCCGATGGTATGACCAAGCTTGTAATATTTGCTGTCACCAATGTAATAAACTGGCTCTGGCTCTTTGCTTGTAATGAGGTTCTGGTAGGTGTACAAATGATCTATGCGTTTACCATCTGCCTGTTCTTTCAAACCAGCTGGGATGTTCTTTTCTCCCAGGAGTTCATCGATAATGGCTTCGAAAACGATATTGAAACTCTTAACCAGAAGATACTCTTTGCGTTCCTTCTGGATGTTCATGCGCTTGGCGTTGTCAAAGAAGTCATAGCATAACTGCCAGAGATATAATGCTTTATCAGAAAAGTACTTGTATTTAATCTGGAGGAGTCTGATCTTTCCTAATCCATCAAGATATGTATTGAAGCGATAACCTGTGATTAACTGGAAGTTGCAGTTGATATGATTGGTGAAACCATATCTTTCGCTGATATAATTCAGGATGGAATAGAAAATAATCAGTAACTCTTCATCGAAGTTGATCTGCTTCTTCCTGTTCACAGGATTGGTATAAACAGGACTGTTTTTGCAGACAATGGCTCTTGTGGTAGATATGGTCTTAGACCAATGAATGCGGTTGTAACCAGAATGAATGTTCTTCAGAATGAAGAAGATGAAATCCTGGTTATGCTTGTTGAAGTCTATGAGAGCCAGCAGAATATCGAGGAATGTATTGTTGATTTGTCGGGTACTTTTGCCAAGACATGCTATTTTCTGGTGATATACAATACCGTTTCTGGTGGTATTGTTGTAAACCTCGATGGTGCGGTATATCCAGACGGAGAACTCGTAGATAAAGTCTTTCTCGTGTTGAGAAAGAGGGTTGTTCTGGTTCAGGTTGACGATGGTTTCTGGGGCGTATTTGCCAAAAACTCTTTCGCCTTCTGGAGTGTCTTCCAGCAGTACCTTTGGCAAAATAAAGACGCAATCGTTCAGTTGGGTATTGTAGTAATACCCAACATAGTTAACGCTGACGTTGCCATCAATGTCCTGCATGGCGTCGATGCCGTGCAGGACATCCCTGATCTGTTCAGCCTGATACTGATGTTCTTCTATGAGGATTCTCATATTGTTTTTATTGGTCTATTTCTTCAATGTTAATACCCCAATCTTGTGCATTTACTTTTTGAATAAACTCTTTAATGCGCTCAGGATTAAATTGATTAGAGATATAAACTGTTTCATTATTTATAGTTAATTTTTTAGCCTTATCTCTAAATTTTGCATCTTTGGTGTTCTGTCCACGTCTTTCGAAGTCCTGTTCACTTTCTATAAGATGAGGTATATGTTTGATATTTAGTGATGACCATATTTTAATGATGTTTGAGGCAGGTAAAGTTGGGTGACTTGATGAGTATAGCTTAATAGCTTCATAAGGAACTGCACATTTACCATATGTTCCACTATTATTTATTGAGTATTTTTCCCTTTTTAAAGTTGGGTTTGAAATGTTGGGATTACTTGAATATTCATTCTCTTCATCTTCATTGGCATTTATGTATTCCTCTCCTTCGTCAGAAATGAATTCATCTACTCCCAAATTCTCTAAGAATTGCTTAACGTTAGCCACGTTGATGTTAGTCACACCATTATCATCCTGATAGAATCTATCAAAAGACAATATTTTACCTTCTTCATCCTGAAAGTCCTTATCATCGAAACCATAGTCCTTGAACACATCATTCCAGAGATAGAAGATAACCTTACTAACGAACAAGTCGGCGTCGATTTCGCCATCCTTTGCCTTGCAGAAGAAATAGCCGAGTTTCTTGTCTTCAGAATTGGTAAGTGAACCAATCAACTTGTTGACCTGGCTGATGAATGACCACCAATCATACTGCTTATCACTCGTATTGATATACCAGTTGAGTTTAGCGTTGGTTTCTTTGTCACGACCTTCACGAATAGGCACATACTTCCAGTCCCAACGACGTTTAAAAGCAGAGTCAATAGGGAAAAGACTCTGGTCGCTGGTATTCATTGTTGCCCAAATATAAAGGTTTGAAGGCAGAACAAGTCGCTCTCCCTTCAGGATGAGACTTACCATATTGGCTTCGCCATAGAGCTGATTGATTTTGTCTTTATTCGTAATCTCCCATCCTTCAAATTCCTTTTCAAGATATTTCTGCATATCCTTATCTGCAACGATAGGATAATCAGAAAAACCATATTCGTTGCGATCAAGCAATTGGAAAAGATCACCAAAGATTTGGGCGCAATTACCTCGGTTTATTTCTTCAATGATAAGATATTGCTTTTTTGATGCCTTATTCTTCGTGAAAATTTCTGGAGTGTCGAGAAGTGCTGGGTGGATTCTATTATAGTTTTTATCGCTATTTTCTTCCTTTTTGCTACCAAGTTTCTTCCACGCTTCAACATAGGCTTCAAGAAAAGCCTGAGGAATGAACTTATATGCAATTCTGTCTTCCTTTACAACCTTTCCGATTTCCTCATCAATAACCTTTTTGCCATTACAATCTCGGAGTACAACTTCTTCTGTAATAGGTTTATAAGTACCTACAAAAGAGGCGTAATCTGAGTCTGGATGGAATGTAGTGCGAATAACGTCTTCACCAAAGGTCAAATCCTTGATGGTCTTTGATTTACCTGTGCCAGGAGCACCATAGTAGATCTGTTGAAGAGTAAGATTTGAAGGAGCCTTTATCTTTTTAGCTTCATTCTGGAAAATTTCTTTAGCGTAAAGAAATCGCATGTATGTCTTTAGGGCGTTAGAATACTGGTTACTGCCAGTTTTCTCATACTGCTTGAATTCTTCATTGTTGTTAAGTGAATCAATGATATCTTGTAGTTCTTTGGTATGTACACAAGAGTAGATATCAAAGGAATCAACTCCTTTGATTTTGGCTATAGTTTCATTGATGCGCTTAAAGTCACTATAGTTGTTGACACTTTTTGGTGAGGTAGTGCAATTCTTAATGAAATTTTTATATTGTTCTTCTGTTGTCATATTTCTACAGTTTAGTTTGCTGCAAAAATAAGAAATATTTCTCTTTTATGCAAATTTTTGGCCTTTTTCTTTTGTGTTTTCGTGAGAAAAGATTCATTTACGGATGAAAATAGTGGATGGATTGAAGAATTCCTTTTAAAGATTGAGTAAGATGTCTGTCTATTGGTGTCCCCCATCTATCGCTCCGCTATCACTTCAATTCCATCTCTCTCAATCTCTTTGAGCAAAATGGGATTGAGGTGCTGATGCTTCCGGATAATATCAACAGGGTTGTCTAGAAGTTCTTCCAAGTATGCCTTCAGACGGACTACTAGAAAAAACTTAGGGGGCATTTCTACATAGACATCTACATCGCTGCCTTCGTGGTGCTCGTTTCTTGCAACAGAGCCAAAGATACGCAAGGAGGTGATGCCGAAGGTGTTCTGTAATTCTTCGGCATGAGAAGCGATGAGAGCTATGTATTCTTCTCTTGTTTTCATTTTTACTATTCTTGCATTTTTAATGCTTTTGCCCTTACAGGGCGCAAGGCTGATTGCTCTTATACCCAGGGTGTTACCCTGGGCTAGGAGCTTCTGCCCTTTCTGGGCGTGTGGGGGCAAGGTATCTAAAGTACCGCTGCACAGACCTTGCGGAACCAGTCGAGTTTCTTGCCGCTCATTTCTGCTATGGATAAGTTCTCCTTGTTTACATCTTCTGGCTCAAATTCATAATAAGAATCCTCTGTAGGGAGATAATCCTCTGGAATATCTTCTATGGAGTGGGCCTGGAAGTTGTGATGATTGCCTTCTTCATCAATATCGACTGTATATACAATGTCGTCTAATGGCGAACTTAATACGTTACGCAATGTTTGCTTTTTATTCGTGTACTTTTGTATATTATCGTAATCGGTTCTGATGAACATCCAGCGGTTGGCAGTATCGTCTTGGTCTATCCAATAGAAGAGATAGTTGTCACCTTTGTTGGTTACGTAGTGTGACAACAATGGTCCATCGAAATATATCAGATCGGCCACCTTCTTGAATTTATCGAAATTGCGCTTCTTGATGCAAATACCTTTTATTGTTTTCATAATTTTCCCTCCTCTAGTTTAAATGTTTTGGATAAGTCACATGATGGGAATTCAAACAAGTTATAATGCCCGTTACAAGCAGGTGTAGTGATGTTGCCATCGTTGTTAGTCACAATTCCTGAAGAAATACTATCACCTATAGCTTTGTATATGTTTCTCATATTTTTTGCAAGTAAGTGATAGAACTTGATGGCTTTGTCCTTTTCCGTAAAGCAAGACAGAGCATATCCACCAACATCAACTTTTCTTTGGCCATTCATAATAGCACGTTGAGGCTTCATGATGTAGTTGGGGATGTAACTTTTGGACATATCTGTACTGAAAACGAATCTGAATCCTTTCAAATCGTTTGGCTTTACAACTTCGGGCATCTTTAGTCCTTGTTGTATCAATGCGTCTATTTCTGCTTGATACTTATATATTCCCATCTTTTTATGTTTTAAATCTGCTTGCAAAAATAAGAAATATTTCTCTTTTATGCAAGTTTTTGGGCTTTTTCTTTTGTGTTTCAAGAGAAAAAGATTAATTTTGCCAATTATTGGTGTCAATTGATATAAGAATAGTTTCTTTTAATAGGATTAAATAGTATGAGTATATTGGACAAAATACATTTCAG
>ERZ506929.638-NODE-638-length-14150-cov-3.716070_pt1 | contig 14150 bp, 10 predicted proteins | sample MGYA00513173_ERZ506929 | MGnify/ENA metagenome assembly ERZ506929 | reverse complement strand
TTTATCACCGGAAGTAATACGCGGATCACCCCACTGTTCAAAGTACCAGGTTTCTACTTCTTCAAGTCCGTAGCGATTTACACAGTGAGCAAGGAACGCATATAGTACACGATGATAATCGGTAAGGCTGTTGTAAGAAATTGGACGTTCTGTCATACGTTCTTTGTCTACAGAACGAGTCAGATAATAAGGTTTAAGTCCAAGATCTACAAAAGGATGCATTTTATTTTCAATAAGAAAATCAAGAACCTTATCTACTTTTTTAAAATTGTAATGTCCGTCAGTTCGATTTACATCAATATACATATCATCTGTAAATAAATCCCAGAAACGAATATATTCAATTTTTAATTCTTTATGTAATAGTAAAAGTTGCTCCTGCAGATCGGAACGCATCAATGCAGTAACACTACCTATATTAAGCAGACGATTCCAATTTTTCTTATAAGATGTTCCAGTTGAAGCATCGAAAGTATAAGTTTCTAAATTCTGGCTTTCCAACGGAGCAGTTACTGTTGAAGGAGTCTGTTCCAGATAGGCGCGGATATGCTCATTCTTATCTGTAGCAGAGATTTTCTGTCCGGCTAAATTATGTTCTTTTTGATATTCCTGCAACCAGACTGAAGGATTTTTTCCATATTCTTTGCGAAATGTTGTCGTAAATGCAGTAGTATTCGGAAATCCATTATCCAGAGAAATACGAGACAAAGATTTATCAGTATGGCACATATCATCAACAGCGTTGGAAAGGCGCACCTGATTTAAATATTCAAGAAAATTTTTGCCAAGATTTTTCTTAATATATTTAGATAAATATGTCGAAGACAGATTCAGATGTTCTGCCAGATCAGTCAGACTAAGTGCATATTGATAATTACTGTTTATATAATTGATAATGTCGTTTGTACGTAATTCAGAAACGGATTGTGGATCGAGATTGATCAGTTCTTCACTGTGATATGCAAAATTTGTAATCAGTGTATGAAGAAAAGAGTAGTACAAACTGTTCAAATATAATTTTTCCTGATTCCTTTCATAATATAAATGAAAAATTTTATTTAAAATTTTACGGAGTTCCTGATATCCCTTGTTTTTATCAATTACAGAGTTACAACGCAGATAATAGTGGTTTGTATCAATATATTTTTGAAATTCGCGATAATTAATGTGAAGGACACCGAGCAAAATGCCTTCTGTAGCATGAAGACTGTGAGATTTATTCGGACTGATTGCGATAATATCGTCTTTTTCCATTTGATAGGTGTTGTGGGATATTGTAACACTGACAGTACCTTCCAGAAGATATAAAATTTCTATATCAGGATGTGTATGTTCTGCAATATGTCGATTTTCTTCAAAATCAAATTTCATGATATCGTTAGAATTTTTTCCGAATTTTAAAGATTCCATAATTTATCTCCCATTTTTAACAAATATATTTATCAGTTTAGTACAAAAAAATGAGTAGTTCAATAAGAAAAGTATTTACATGACAAAAAAATGGGGTAAAAAAATGCTGTTGGTTTGTGAATGTGGATAAAAAAACAACATAAAACTAAGAAATATTATGAAAAAATAATAAAAAGAAAAGAGAGAAGAAAAAGGACTAACGATATAATAAGGACAGTTGATATCGATGCCGACAAAAGAAAGCTAGTAAAAATGACGGAAATGAACGTCCCGGGGAAAATAGTAAAAGGAAGCAGGAGGTTATTATGGAAACAAAAGCAACAGTAAAAAAAGCGTCCAAAGCAGCAGTAATCTGTTATGGATTGGGGGATTTGGCTTCACAGTTTATCTGGACATTTGTAGGTTCGTATCTGACGATTTTCTACACAGATGTAGTTGGGTTTGCACCGGCAGTTGTTTCGGCAATTATGTTGATCGCAAGAGTATGGGATGCGGTAAATGATCCGATGATGGGATCAATCGCAGAGAACACAAGAAGCAAATTCGGAAGATTCCGTCCGTATATCGCATTTGGATGCCCATTTTTGGCAGTATTCTCAGTATTGACATTCGTGAACTGGGGAAAAGGAACCGGTGGAATTATATTATCAGCAGTTATTTATATTATTGCCGGAATGTTATACACACTTGTAAATATTCCTTATTCTTCACTGGCAGCAGTTATGTCTGAAGACGCTGACCAGAGAAACCTGATCGGAACATCACGTTCAATTGGTATGAACCTTGGTATGATCATCGTAAATTCTTGCTCAGCAGGAATGGCATTACACTTTTCAGGAAGTAATGCAGAAGTAGCAACAGGACATGGATATATGATGACAGCGATTGTATATTCAATCATTGCTATTCCATTGTTCTTGATTGTATTTGCAACATCAAAAGAAGTCATCGGTACAGGAAGAGAACAGCAGAAAATCTCTCCTAAGCAGACAGTAAAAAATATTGTAACAAACAGATATTTAATGGTAATTTTTGTGGTTGCTACATTACAGATGGTAGCATTCATGGGAAGAATCGCAATCACTACATATTATGTTATTTATTGTTTAGGTGCATTTACATTGATCGCACTGATTATGACAATCCCTTCAATCGGAGGAATTATCGGTTCTATCTTTGTAACACCACTTTGTAAAAAATTCGGAAAGAAAAATGTGGCAGCAATAACACTGTTAGGACAGGCAATCGGTTTGTTTATCGTATACTTTGCTCCATTTGAAAATATGACACAGATTCTTGTTGGACATTGGGTTTATGGTATCTGCAACTGCGGATTCCCAATCTTCCTTTCTATGGTAGCTGACTCTGTTGACTTTCAGGAACAGAAAACAGGAGTCCGTACAGATGGTAGTTTCTATGCAATGTATGGTCTGTCAACAAAACTTGGAAATGCAATAGGCTCAGCAATCGGAATCCTGTTGATCGCATCATTCGGATATGTAGCAAATCAGGAGCAGACAGCAGCCGCAAAAGCAGGTATTAACCTGACAGTAAACTTGATTCCAGCAATTCTGCTTGTTGTATCAGCAGTAATTCTGTTTATTGCATGGAATAAGAAAGATTCTGAGTTTGATCAGATCCGTAAAGAAAATGAAGAAAGAAGATTGAACGCGTAAATTAGTAGAAAATATAACAAAAATATAAGACAAGGAGAGATTATAACATGAGTAGAATTAAGACTTGCGTGAGCTTATACAGCTTGCAGCATGAGTATATGACAAAAAAGATGAGTCTGGAAGATATCTTCCGTTTTATGCATGAAAATTCTGTAGATGGAGTAGAGTTCTTACCGGATCAGATGATGCATGGAGCACCACATCCGTCAGAGGAGACTCTCGCAGAGTGGGACAGATTGTGTGAACAGTATCAGATTAAACCGGTTATCGCAGATGTATTTTTAAATACAAATTTATATGCAAATCGTGAGTTGACGAAAAAAGAATGTGTTGATCTGTTGATCGATGAAATCAAACTGGCACATCGTCTTGGAATGAAAATGATACGTCTTGTATCAATGACACCCGCGTTCGTGCTGGAACCATTGCTTCCATATTGTGAAAAATATGATGTGAAGATGGCATTGGAAATTCATGCGGGACTTAGTTTTGACAAGCAGAAAACAAAAGATTATATCGAAGAGATGAAACGTCTGAATTCACCATATATTGGACTGGTTATTGATACAGGTATTTTCTGCAGCAGAATTCCTCGTGTAATGGAAAATTATTGTAAAAATCTTGGAACATCACAGGCTCCAATCGACTATGTAAATAAACTTTTCGCAGAAGGAAAAGACGGAAGAGATGTTTACGGACCAGATGGAGACTTTATACCAGAATTGAAAGCACTACTTCATTCAGGAGCAGACCATATGTATGCACATTTTGCGGATGGATATGAACATGAAAAATTTGAAGTACTGGATGATTTAATGCCATATATTTTCCATGTACATTTCAAACTATTCGAGATGACAGATGACGGAGAATATTCAATTGATTATAAAGGGCTTCTTCAGTATTTGCATGATCATGATTATGATGGATATGTTTCTACAGAATACGAAGGAAATCGTTGGACTCTTCCGGGAGCACCAATGGTAGAAAAAGAGCAGGTTATTGCACATCAGAAATATATCCGTGATTGTCTGAAAGAGATTCAGGGTTAAGGGAGGAAAAGACATGTTTGATAATAACGTATTTATTGAAGGAAGCTGCAAAAATACAGTGATCGATGGAAAAACAGTTGGATATGAACTCCAGACTTACATTACATATTATAGAGGAATTCCACTTTCTATGGTCAATGATATTCGTGTAAAAACAGATGGAGTAGAAGTGCCACGTGAAGATATTATGTGTAGTGTAGACGATGGAGAATATTGGTTTACATTGGACGAGATGACAACTGTTGTAGGACACAAATGGGAATATGGTGAGCCAATGACTGTTCGTGTAAAAAAGGAAAACGGACTTTCAACAGGAGAACATAAAGTGGAGTTGACAGTTATAGTCAGAACTGCATATATTCCGGTTCCGTTGGAAGGCGTTAAAGAGCGTACAGTTGAAATCGTGTAGGAAGATCAGGATAGTTGTCAGCCTTATATGTACAGAAAAAAGAGAAAGAACAAAAATTGTACATGAAATTTTGCTGTAAAACGTTTTTCCTGAAATTTAAAAAATAAAAATGCAAAAAATTAACTGCTTTTTGAATAATTACGAAGAAGTTTCATGATTTGAGAAGTGCTAAACTATAAACATAAAACGAAGAGAAGTTCAAAAGAACTGCCGAGTGAAAAGAAAGAGAGGAAATAAAAATGGCTAACAAACTTCCAGTTGGAATACAGGTTTATGGTTTAAGAGATCTTCTGGAAAACACTCCGGAAAATTTTAAGAATGTGATGCAGAAAATTAAAGAGATGGGATATGACGGCGTGGAACTTGCTGGATTGTATGGTCTGGAACCAGAGAACGTAAAAGCAATTCTCGATGAGGTTGGACTTATACCAATCAGTGCACACGTTGCATTTGCAGAGATGATGGACAACTTAGACCAGATTCTCAAGGATTATTCTACAATCGGTGTGAAATATCTGGTTATGCCTTACATGGCAGAAGAATATCGTCCGGTTAATCCAGAAGGATTTGAGAGTTTCCTTCCACTTTTAAATGAAGTAGGAAAGAAAATCCATGATGCAGGAATGACATTCTTATATCATAACCATGATTTCGAATTCGTAAAACTTCCAGACGGAAGATGGGGATATGACGCAATGTTCGAGGCAATTCCTCATGATCATCTGATGTCAGAGTTAGATACTTGCTGGTGTGATGTAGCAACAGGAGAAGCAACGGAATTCGTAGAAAAATATACAAATCGTATTCCAGTTGTACATTTGAAAGACTACATCAAAAAAGGTGAAGTAAAGAACATGTATAAGCTCATCGGTATTGATACAGAAGAGGAAGAAGGAGATACAGGATACTTCGGATTCCGTCCGGTTGGATTTGGACAGATGATATGGGAGCCTGTACTGGACGCTTCAATCAAAGCAAATGCAAACTGGGTTATCGTAGAACAGGATGAACACTATGAGATGGATCCATTGGAGTGCGCTAGAAGAAGCCGCGAATACCTCAAGATTCTTGGATGGTAGAATTATAACATAATTATAGATAGCAATATTTCATTAAAATAATAAAGAAGGAGAACAAATAATGAAAGAGATTAGAATTGCAATTATTGGAACAGGAATGATTTCCCACAGACATATGACAGTTATCAATAACCTGAAAAAACAGGGACAGGCACTTACTGTTGTAGCTGCAGCAGAAATCGACAAAGACAAATTGGAAGCATTCGGAAAACAGTATGGTATTCCAGAGGAAAATCTGTACCAGGATTTCCGTGAGATGCTCAAGAGAGATGACATTGACGAAGTAGAAGTTTGTGTACATAACAACCTTCATACATCAGTAGCAACAGCTGTTATGGCAGCAGGATTTGACTGCTATTCAGAGAAACCAATGTCAGCAAGCTATGCAGACGCTAAGATTCTCTATGATGCACAGAAAAAATATGGAAAGAAACTGGCTATTCAGATTAGTTCTATCTACAACCCACAGACTCGTATCGCTAAGAAAATGATCGAAGAAGGAAAACTTGGTAAAGTTTACCATGCAAGAAGTGTTGGACACAGACGTCAGGGACGTCCTGGATATGATATGCCTTTCTTCAGCAAAGACTTTATCAATCCTAAGGTTGGTGTACATGGACCACTTTTCGACCTTGGAATTTATCACTTGGCACAGATGCTTTACGTATTAGGAATGCCTGAACTTGAGAGTGTATACGGAGTACAGTCTTGTGATTACTGGACAGATGAAAGAATCGACAAGATTACAAATCGTATCGCCCCAGTAGAAGACCTTGGTGTTGGAATCGCAAGATTCAAAGGCGGTCTTTCAATGGATATCTATGAAGACTGGGCAATCCACATGGATGAAATCGGAACAAGCTTCGTAGCAGGTTCTGAAGGTGGACTGAAATTCATCGACGTAGATACAACAGGTGGTCCTCTTGCAGTTCCAGAAGGTGGACAGATTATGGGAGGCGGAATGCTTCAGAAACCAAGACTGACATGGTTCGGTGTTGATAAAGATGGCGTTCTCTTCGAGAATAAATTGGATTGTGCAATTGGTGATATTACAGGACAGCAGGAGCTTATGCTTCACCCTGAAATGGAAATGTACAATGATAACCAGTTACAGTGGTATTCATACCTCAGAGGAGATCTGGATGATACTACAAGAATTGACTCTCCATATATCGCAATGCAGACAGCATTCTTGTCAGATGGTGTAGTTCTTTCAAGTGAACTTGGACGCAGCGTAACAGCAGATGAGATCAAAGCTCTTTCTAAGTCTATTGCACTTCGTGAGCAGGAGACACCATTTGGAACAATCAAATACGATTTTGACGAATACAAACCAGAATAATAAATCTTTGAGTAAGAGTTGGATTTCGCAAGAATCCGACTCTTCTTTTTTTGCATTTACCCTCGATTTATGATATTCTATATTACAACGATTTCCGATACAAGGAGGTAAAAATTATGCAATTAAGTAAGTTATTAGAACGTTTAGAATATGAAGTAGTACAGGGTAGTGACCAGATTGAGATTTCTACATTAATCAATGATTCTAGAAAAGTGGAAAATGGAAGCGCATTTGTATGCATCAAAGGTGCGGTTGTAGATGGACATGAGTTTGTGCAGCAGGTTGCAGAAAAAGGGGCATCAGCCGTTATTGTAGAAGGTGAGGTGGATGCACCGAAAGATATGACAGTAATCCGCGTTCCGGATACACGTTATGCTTTAGCTTTGATGTCAGCTGCGTATTTTGGATATCCGGCAGATAAGTTGAAAGTAATTGGTATTACAGGAACAAAGGGTAAGACGACAACAACTTATATGATTAAATCTATCTTGGATGCAGTTGGACACAAAGTCGGACTGATTGGTACAATTGAGGCAATCATTGGTGACAAACATATTCCGGCAGCGAATACAACACCGGAATCTTATACAATTCACAAATATTTTGCAGAGATGGTAGAAGCAGGTTGTGATTGTGTTGTAATGGAGGTTTCATCTCAGGGATTGATGCTTCATCGTACAGCAGGAATCCCATTTACAATTGGTATTTTTACAAATCTGGGAAAAGATCATATCGGACCAAATGAACATAAGGATTTTGATGATTACAAACGTTGCAAAGGTCTTTTGTTCAAGCAATGTGAGATTGGAATTGCCAATGTAGATGACAAATATTTCGAGGATGTATTTGCAGGCGCAACTTGCAAGACAGAGACATTCGGTTTTTCTGAAAAAGCAGATTTGCGGGCAACAGATACGCATCTGGTATCCAGACCAGGATATCTTGGAGTGGCATACAAGGTGGAGGGACTGATGAATTTCGATGTGGAAATCGATATTCCAGGAACATTTAGTGTCTATAATTCACTTACGGCGATTGCTGTATGCAGACACTTCGGTGTGCCGATAGATGCAATTAAAAAGGCACTTAAGGTTGCGAAGGTAAAGGGAAGAATCGAGATGATAAAAGTATCAGATGACTTTACACTCATGATTGATTATGCACACAATGCAATGAGTCTGGAAAGTCTTTTGACTACATTGAAAGAATACAATCCAAAGCGTCTGGTATGTTTATTTGGCTGTGGAGGAAACCGTTCCAAAGACAGGCGTTATGAGATGGGAGAAGTCTCAGGTCGTCTGGCAGATTTGACTATCATTACATCGGATAATCCAAGATTTGAAGAACCACAGGCGATTATTGATGATATTAAGACAGGAATTCAGAAAACAGATGGAAAATATGTAGAAATCTGTGACAGAAAAGAAGCTATCAAGTATGCGATTGAACATGGACAGACTGGAGATGTTATTGTTCTTGCCGGTAAAGGGCATGAAGATTATCAGGAAATCAAAGGTGTAAAACATCCGATGGATGAGCGGGTGCTGATCCAGGAAGTCTTAGAAGAATTGAAAGCAAAATAGGAGAAACTTGTGTTTGCAAATATTATTGTAGATATCACACACGAAAAGTTAGATAAGATTTTTCAATATAGAGTCCCCTCCCATATGGAAGGGGAACTTTCTATCGGTATGGAAGTTTTGGTGCCATTTGGAAAAGGAAATCGTATGACAAAAGGTTATGTGGTGGATTTTTCGGAAAACTGCGATTATGATTTGTCAAAGGTTAAGGAAATTGCCGAGATTTCAAGAAAAGGCATGGCAATTGAAGGAAAGCTGGTCGCATTGGCAGCCTGGATGAAGGAGAATTACGGTGGAACTATGATTCAGGCACTCAAAACCGTACTTCCGATAAAACAGAAAGAGCAGGCAAAGGTTAAGAAAAAGGTTCGTCTTTTATTAAATGAAGAAGAAGGGAAAACAAAGCTGGATTTTTATTTACATAAGAATCAGAAAGCGAGAGCGAGACTTCTTGCAGCACTTCTCGATGAACCGGTTTTAGATTATGAGCTTATTAATAAAAAGTTAAATATTACACTGAATGTTGTTCGGGCTTTGGAAGAACAAGGTGTGCTTTCAATAGAGTCAGAACAGGTATACCGAAATCCGATACAGAATCGAAAACAACAAGAGAAGGACATTTGCTATACAGTTGAGCAGAAGAATGCGATAGAGTGTTTTTGGGGAGACTATCAGAGACAACAATATGGAACATATCTGATTCATGGTGTTACCGGAAGCGGTAAGACAGAGGTGTATATGGAAATGATTGCAAGAGTGGCAGACAAAGGGCGGCAGGCAATTGTTCTGATCCCTGAAATTGCATTGACATTTCAGACTGTGATGAGGTTCTATCGAAGATTTGGTGACAGGGTATCTATCATGAATTCAAGATTGTCCGCAGGTGAGCGATATGACCAAATGATGCGGGCGAAGGCAGGAGAGATTGATGTGATGATAGGTCCACGTTCCGCATTGTTTACGCCATTTCCTAATCTTGGATTGATAGTAATCGATGAAGAACATGAGAATACATACAAAAGTGAACAGATTCCACGATATCATGCAAGGGAGACTGCAATCGCCAGAGCAAAACTGGAACAGGCAAGTGTCATATTAGGATCTGCAACTCCGTCTGTGGAGGCAATGTACCGTGCAAAGCATGGAGAATATAAATTATTGGAACTTCATAATCGTTCCGGCAATCAGGAGATGGCCAAAGTTCATGTAGTAGATTTGAGAGAGGAATTGCGGGAAGGCAATCGTTCAATCTTGAGTAGAAAATTACAGCAGATGATTGCAGATAGGCTGCAAAAAAAAGAACAGATTATGCTCTTTTTGAATCGTCGTGGTTATGCCGGATTTATTTCCTGCCGGGAATGTGGATTTGTCGTAAAATGTCCACATTGTGATGTATCATTATCGTATCACCGCAATGGGAAAATGGTTTGTCATTATTGCGGGTATGAACAAGAAAGAGTACAGATATGTCCGGAATGTGGTTCCAGACACATTGGAGAATTTAAAGCCGGAACACAGCAGATAGAAGAAGTGGTGAAGAAACATTTCCCAGAGGCCAGGGTGCTGCGTATGGACTTGGATACGACCCGGTCAAAGGACGGGCATGAGAAAATTCTGGCGGCATTTGCAAATGAAGAGGCAGACATTTTAGTTGGAACGCAAATGATTGTAAAAGGGCATGATTTTCCAAATGTAACGCTGGTTGGAATCCTGGCAGCAGATATGTCATTGTATTCAAATGATTATCGTGCAGGAGAGCGGACATTTCAGCTTCTGACTCAGGCAGCGGGACGAGCCGGACGTGGAGCAAAAAAAGGAGAAGCTCTTATTCAGACATACAGTCCAAAGCATTACGCAATTGTTACAGCGGCAGCACAGGATTATGAGGCATTTTACGAGGAAGAAATCCACTATCGTGAACTTATGGGGTATCCGCCTGTGGATAACTTACTTGCAATTCTCGTAAGCTGTGAAAAAGAAGCACTTTTGGAAACCGGCTGTAAATATCTGAAAGAATTTGCAGTTCGGATAAGAGGTGAAGAAGAAGTAGCAATTATAGGACCGGCCAGTCCGGGAATTGGAAAAATCAATGATGTATATCGTAAAGTGCTCTATCTCAAAACGGAAAAATATGATACATTGATAAAGATGAAAAATAAATTGGAACAATATATTGAAGTGAATCCTGGATTCAATCCGATGCGAATCCAGTTTGATTTCAATCCGATGCATATTTCATAAGAAATATTTAGAGCGTACATAAATAAAAGAATTAATAGGAGGATATTATGGCAATCAGAGAAATTCGTGTAGTTGGAGACGATATTTTAACAAAGAAATGTAAAGAGGTAAAAATGATAACTCCGCGTACAGAGACATTAATATTTGATATGTTAGATACAATGTACGAAGAGATGGGAGTTGGACTTGCTGCACCACAGGTTGGAATTTTGAAGAGAATCGTAGTAATTGATATCGGAGAAGGACCAATCATTATGATTAATCCTGAAATTCTTGAGACATCAGGGGAGCAGACAGGAGAAGAGGGATGCTTAAGCCTTCCGGGAAAATATGGTATTGTGACAAGACCAAACCATGTGAAGGTTCGTTTTCAAGATGAGCACATGGATACTGTAGAGATGGAAGGAGAGGGGCTTCTTGCCAGAGCATTCTGTCATGAGATTGACCATCTGGAAGGAAAGATGTATATGGAACTGGCAGAAGATGGAATCCATGACAATAAATATACTGAGGAAGATTATTTGAACGAGGAGGAATAGACTCATGAGAATAATATTTATGGGAACACCGGACTTTTCTGTTGGAACATTGGAAGCACTGGTAGAAGCAGGACATGAAGTATGTCTTGTTGTGACACAGCCGGATAAGCCAAAAGGAAGAGGAAAAGAAATGCAGTATACACCGGTAAAAGAAGCTGCATTGAAACATGGAATCGAAGTATATCAGCCACGTAGAATACGTGAAGCTGAGTGTGTGGAAAAATTAAGACAGTATAATGCAGATATTATGGTAGTGATTGCATTTGGGCAGATCATTCCGAAAGAGATTTTAGAGATGGTGCCATATGGATGTGTGAATGTACATGCATCTCTGCTTCCAAAGTATCGTGGAGCAGCACCGATTCAGTGGTCTATTATTGATGGAGAAGCTGTAACAGGTGTGACAACGATGCAGATGGATGAGGGACTGGATACTGGTGATATGCTGTTGAAGGCAGAGGTGCCGATTACAGCAGAAGAAACAGGTGAAAGTCTGCACGATAAGTTAGCCAAGGCAGGAGCAGCACTTTGCGTAGAGACATTGGCAAAGCTGCAGGAAGGAAGCATTGTTCCGGAAAAACAGGGAGAAAGTCCGACCGCTTATGCAAAAATGCTTGATAAAAAATTGGGGAACATTGACTGGACGAAGTCAGCAGTAGAAATTGAAAGACTTGTTCGCGGTTTGAATTCATGGCCAAGTGCATACACTTACTGGAATAAGAAAGTGGTGAAAATCTGGAAGGCTTCTGTGATAGATGAAAATAGTAACGAGCAAGTTGGAACAGTTGTAAAGGTTGAAAAAGATGGTTTTTATGTGCAGACAGGAAACGGACTTTTAAAAGTACTTGAATTACAGATTCCAGGGAAAAAGAGAATGGATGCAGGAGCATTTTTAAGAGGTTATACAATTGAGCCCGGAGAGGTATTTCATCAGGAATAAGAGAGTAAAAGTGAATAAGAAGAGGGGACGTTCGACTTGAAATACAGTGAGGAGAGATAGATATGTATGGTTTTTATTATGATCCAACCTATGTAATGGTATTAATTGGTGTTGTAATTTGTATGCTGGCATCAGCAAATGTCAACAGAACTTTTCAAAAATATTCCAGAATTCGCAGTCATAGTGGTATGACTGGACGTGAGGCTGCGGAGCGCCTCTTACATGCAAATGGAATTTATGATGTTACGGTTCAGCATGTAGCAGGAAATTTGACAGATCATTATGATCCAAGAAATAAAACGTTAAATCTTTCGGATTCAACATATGCTTCTACTTCAGTTGCTGCAATTGGTGTGGCAGCACATGAGTGTGGTCATGCTGTGCAGCATGCCAATGGATATGCACCCCTTAAAATACGAGGTTCATTGGTACCGGTGGCAAATTTTGGATCTACATTGGCATGGCCATTGATATTGATTGGATTTTTGATTCAGGGAAATGCATCTGTTTTGCTGATTAATCTGGGAATCCTATTGTTCTCGGCAGCAGTTTTATTCCAGATTGTGACATTACCGGTGGAATTTAATGCATCGTCAAGAGCATTAAAGTCATTGGAGACAAATGGAATACTTTATACTGAAGAAGTAGCAGATACAAGAAAAGTACTGCGTGCAGCAGCATTGACTTATGTGGCAAGTGCGGCTTCTGCTATTTTACAGCTTTTACGTCTGATATTAATTTCAGGAGGAAGAAGACGAAATGACTAAAGCAATCAATGAAAGAGAGATTGTGCTCGAAGTCTTATTAGAAATTACAGAACATGGAATGTACAGTCATATTGTACTTCGTGATGTATTAAATAAGTACCAGTACCTTGAGAAGAAAGAGCGTAGCTTTATCACAAGAGTGACAGAGGGTACACTGGAACATATGATGGAGATTGATTATATTTTAGATCAATTTTCAAAAGTTAAAGTAAAGAAAATGAAACCGGTAATACGTAATATTATGAGAAGTGCAGTTTACCAGATGAAATATATGGACAGCGTTCCGGTATCTGCAGCCTGTAATGAAGCAGTAAAGCTGGCTGTCAGAAAAGGGTTTGGAAGTTTAAGAGGATTTGTGAACGGAGTTCTTAGAAATGTGGCACGAAATCTGGATCAGATTGAGTATCCTACAGAACCGCTTAAGAGATTATCAATCCAGTACTCCATGCCGGAATGGATTTTGAATCTGTGGTTAAAGGCATATGACAGTGATGTCGTAGAGCAGATACTTCAGGCATTTCAGAGAGAAACTCCGCTTACGATACGTTGTAATCTGCGTATGGTAACACCAAAGCAATTAAAAGAACATCTGGAGGCCGAAGGCGTTACAGTTAAAGTGCATCCATATTTAGAATATGCATTTCATATATCAGGATTTGATTATTTGGGAGATTTGGAAAGTTTTCAAAATGGTGAGTTTTCAGTACAAGATATCAGTTCCATGCTTGTAAGTGAGTTGGCAGGTCCTAAAGAGGGTGACTATGTGATTGATGTCTGTGCGGCACCGGGAGGAAAAAGCCTTCACATGGCCGAAAAATTAAATGGAAGCGGACATGTAGAAGCACGTGATCTGACAGAATATAAAGTCGGTCTGATTCAGGAAAACATTGAGAGAACCGGTCTGAGTAATGTAGAAGCAGTACAGCAGGACGCCTTGATATTCGATGAGACTTCTGTAGGAAAAGCAGATATTGTTCTGGCAGATCTTCCGTGTTCAGGTCTTGGAGTGCTTGCAAAGAAAACAGACTTGAAATATAAGGCGACAAAAGAGGGAGCCGATTCGCTTGCAAAATTGCAAAGAGAGATGTTAAAAAATGTACAGGCATATGTGAAAG
>ERZ506929.619-NODE-619-length-14445-cov-14.288464_pt1 | contig 14445 bp, 16 predicted proteins | sample MGYA00513173_ERZ506929 | MGnify/ENA metagenome assembly ERZ506929 | reverse complement strand
TTCTGCTGGGGTGGCTGATTCCTTGCATGATGTATGACAACGCAGCGAAATGCAGTGTTGTAGAGCAATTAAGGGATGCTCAATAACTTTAAGCAAAAAACGGCTCTCTGCCAAGGAAAAGGCAGAGGGCTGAGCCCACAAAAGGTAATAATCATGATGCCTTACTTGTCATACAAAAAAATCGAAAATGATGTATATAATTTTCCTACATGGCAATACTATAAGTACAAAGATATATTCGACAACCGCATAATCATTAAACTCGATGTCAAGCGGATAAAATCATCAATAGTTATTCTCCTTTTTGTTGTACGATAAATATTAATACTGTTTCAGATATTCTAACACTGATCTGCTCATTTCCTTAGAAAAATCCGAATTATATTTTCGGTTACAGAAGGCACTGCACCATTCTTCATAAGTGCTGTTCTTACATTTATATGCAAACATCTCACGCAGTTCCGCCCCAACGATACTGCGATAAGTGTTTTCATGTACAATATGTTTTCGCTCACAACGTTCCGGCTTTTGACGCATTCTCTGCTGTTCAGTCGGCCATCCAAATACTAACATCACTGCAGGAAACACATATTCAGGAAGCTGCAAAAGTCTTCGCTGCTCCTCACAGTTTTCCATAATATCACCGATATAACACGATCCAATCCCAAGACTCTCTGCAGCAACTACTGCATTTTGAGCCGCAATGGCTGTATCAGTAATTGCAAGCATCAAATCACCAATTGCAGGTTTTCTAGGCTCACATCCTGCTTCCAAATAGGCATCGTACCATTTTTTACAGTCTGCACAAAATACCAGAACCATCTTCGCATTTGCAATAAATGACTGATGGTCACAGCTTTCTGCAAGCATTTCTTTTAATTTCTGGTCCGTGATATCAAGAATTGTATATAGCTGCTGACAGCCTGCCGACGGAGCCTGCATAGCAGCTTCCAAGATCAGATTTTTCATTTCTTCCGGGATCTGACGATCTTCGTATACTCTCACAGATTTTCTATGATATAAAGAATCTATAATTTCATTCATAATCAGATTTATTTTCTTCCTTTCATACTTCTTTTTGCTTATATTATCTCTTTTTATAAATCAACAGCTCTGGATTTTCACCCTCCTTCTCATATGTACATACCAGATTCAAGTCGAACGCACGTGAGACTTGGTGCGTGATTCTGGTCAGCGAAAGCTGACATATTCTTCTCAGAATCACTGCACATCCCCGCGGAGCGTTTATCTCAGTCGGAGATTGTACTCCCACTTAGAAAGACTTGTTATTACTCACCACTTGCAGAAGTGGGAGTCTTCTCGACTGAGATAAAATCCATACTTGCCAGAATACCGAAGCACCTGTTTCCTCCAAATTCAGACTCCAGTTGATTCCCCTGATAAGTTTTCTGGTCATCAAGGAATTTCACTTTTATATTTATAACTGCTCTGTCCACAAACCTTCATATTTCTCACATTTTTCTTTACCATCTTTAATACGATAGTCATCATCCATATTCACGCTGAGTTTTACCTTGGCATCTGGTTTTCGTTTGCCCAAAAGGCACACAGTCTCCACGTGGCTCGTCTGGATATGCAGAATGTCTTTGCTATTTTACCGTTTAAGGGAATATGTCCACAGCCTTTTTCGTAGTTGAGCCGTTTATGGGAATATGTCTAAACACTTTCCCATGCTTACAATATTTTGTAGTCTTCTATTGTTCCTACCGGACAAGCCATATGCTTGTCAAACAACACGATGTTCTTTCCTACAGGGCATACAGTACTCCCATATACAATACCAGAATAACCCAATGAAATATAATATTGAGCCATTGTTTGAAATGGTGCATAAGCAATTGTTTTATTATCACAAACAGCGAGTGGCTCAAAAATCTGTTCTGATAGTAACTTTGTATAAGTGTATACACCCCATCGAGTAAAAAGTTCCTCAAACTCTTTTTTGTTGGTGTTCATTCTTGGAACAAAACCTAAAGCCTTTGCAATTTTGATACCTTTTTTGACTTGTGCTTGTCCATATTCTTCTAAAACCGCATTCAATTCTGCATAAGAAACATCATCCGCAATTGTCAAGTCTACTAATTTACACTCGTCATATTTGGAATCGAATTGAAAATGACAAAATCCAAATCTATTTCCTTTTTTTGCCCGGCATTCGGCTTGTGCGCATTCGTGGATATCATTATCGTCACCAATTGCTAAATAAAGCCATTCCACACGCGGAGGACTAAAACGATTATCTTCTTTAATGTATTCTTCTTTAGGAAGAAAACGCTCATAATTGGGAACTTCGTCAGTTTTTAATATGGTGCCTCTTCCTATTAGTTTGCCTTTCAACTCTTTAAGCGCAATTGTTTTATGTTCAATGCCAGAATGTTTATGAAATAAATCATCATATACCTTTAAAAAAGTTTGTTTTTTAGCCTTTTCAATCTCATTATAAGAAAACAACCCAGTTGTCAAACATTCTCGGAACTCATTCCATGTATTTCTAATAGTTTGTTCACTATTTTTTATGCCGCTAAAATCAAAAATGTTTCCCATAATTTTAATCCCTCATGGTTTAGCAAATTCATACTACTAATTCATTGTAAGTTTTAGTAAATCATCTATATCCCATAAAGCCATCAAGTTTTCTCGTTCTTCAGCAAATGCACGAGCATCTTTCGTGAATCTGGAAGATGTGACAATTACTGATTGATTTGCTTGCATTGCCATCTGAACCCCATATACACTTCTAACTACACTGACATCAACCTTATGGTTTTCTCCCCAATGTTTACATTCGATGATTAAAGTATACGGTATGGGGTCTGCTTTTGTTGCAATAATATCCTTCCCACCATCCCTTGTTGCCTGTGTAATCTTTACACTAAAACCAAGTTGTTCAAATATATCAGCAACGAAAAATTCAAATTCTCTCGGTAACATTCTTCTGATTTTTTCTCTGTTATATTCCAAAAAATACTCGGCTCTCTCATATTCTGCATAAGCCTCATCATAATAGTCGGCATCAAATTCATAATCCATTTCCACTATGGGTTCATCCACGAAACAACCACCGCGACACTCTGAATCCGAGAAATTAAAGGCACCTTCTGGATATTCGTATCCTCTGATACTAAATTCTATCCATGAATGGCACTCGTCACAGCATATTTCTCCTCGAAAGTCATATTCTATTTCTTCCCCCATCGGTCTATCATACACGGAGGTTTCGTAGTCTAAACTGTTCGCTTCAATCAACGATACATTGCCGCATTTATCACACTTGATGTAAAAATCATTTGGTATATGCATCATATTTGTCAGCTACCTCCTTTTTTTGTTCTTCTTTTAACTTATCTTGGCAATTGATTGATTAACCATCAATATTGTTGCTTTTGCATTTATTATCTCTATATCCGTTTTATTCTTCCTCAGAAGCCGTTCCGGCCAATTCGATGTATTCCTTCAATTTTTTCTGCAACAGTTTCTTATCAATCAATTTCAGATTATATTCAGAAACCATTGTCGGGGACAAACTACGACTAAGAGCAAATTCGACTACCTCATCATCCTTACTTGCACAGAGGATAACACCCACGCTCGGATTTTCATTGTCTTTTTTGACTTCTCGGTCAAGAGCCTCAAGATAAAGATTTATCTTGCCAACATACTCTGGCTTGAATTCTCCGATTTTTAGTTCAAATGCCACAAGACATGAAAGACCTCTGTGGTAAAACAGCAAATCGATATAATAATCGTGTTTTCCGACCTGTACACGATACTCCTCACCGATGAAAGTGAAGTCCTTACCAATCTCAAGGATGAAATCCTTTAGATTTCGTATAATAGATTTCTGTAAATCGCGTTCAGATACTATTTCCGGCACATCAAGGAAATCAAGCACATAATTATCAAGAAAAACATTGCCTGTTGCTCTTCTGGATTCTTCGATGGCAGGGGTCAGTGGTTTTTGTGACAACATATATCTTTCATAGTATCCGCTGTCAATCTGACGTTCCAGTTCTCTTTTTGAAAGACGCTCTTTAATACACATATTCATATAAAAAATACGTTCGTCCATACTCTTACACGCAGACATGATTTTGAGATGATTCGTCCAACTCAATTGTGTCACCAGTGGTGACACTTTTTCATTGTCTTTGTAAAGTTCGTAAAACTGCTTCATTCTGTAAAGCCCACGACGATTAAATCCTTTCAGATCAGGATAATTCGTTGCAAAGAAATCAGCCAGTTTCTGCACAAATGCATCACCATATTCAGCGTTTTCAGACTGCACACTAATGTATTCGCCTATATCACGGTACATTAAAATCAGTTCCTCATTCACTTTGCGGTATGCACGTTCTTTTGCAGATTCTATAATATCAACAATTTTTTCAAATTGCTCACCGTAAGATATCAAATCACTCATAATGTGTTCCTTTCCGAATAATTATTCTTGATTTTAATCACGTTTCACATAGGTCAATTCAATATCGTATCCTAAAGCCTCAAGCATCTGTACGAAGGTCTTATTCACAACACCATCCTGCTTTTTGATGATGCGGTTGACATACTGACCTGTCGTTCCGATGGTTTCCGCAAGCTGCGCCTGGGTGGTTCCGTTCTCTATACATTTGACTTTTACATCTACTTCAATATTGTTCTTAATCATATATTTGCCGCTCCTGCTCGCAACTCTTGTTAGTTCTAATACAAATAAGATAATTTATTATACTACAGAACCCAACAAATTACAACATTCGCAGATGAATCAATAATGAATTTTTGCAAAAAAACACCCCGCTGAAGTGAGGTGCCAATAATCTGAACTGTATTTACCTGTGGATATCCACGCTTGTGCCGGATTTGAATTCCACGATAACTTTCTCATCATAGACCGTGATTTTCTCAATCAGCCTGCAAACCAACTGTTCATCGTATTCAGTGATGTCCTGCGTCTGCTCTGCGAGAAACTGCTGCATTTCACTGATTCGCTGTTTCATGCCTTCACGCTCTGCCCCCTCCACCTGGGCATTCTGCTTTGCCTCACGAAGCCTATAAATCTCATCTACAATGCTGTCATAGTTTTCTTTGGCATTTGCTACATTCAGCAGTTCTTTCTGCAATTCTTCCAGCCTTGCGTCAATCTCGTCAATGGAAATACCGTCTGTTCCCGTAAGCACCGCCTCTACATTTCGCTGCAGGACATCGTACATAGTATCCTTTTGGCCAAGTGCCATGTTAATGGCTCGAACCACAAGATTTTGTAATTCTGATTCATGGATAGCATCGGCATTGCAGGCTCCAGGACCATGTTCCACCCTGGTGCAACAACGCCACACGATAGATCGCTTTCCTCGGTTATTCTATACAACCCTACGGTAGATGTCCCCGCATTTGGAGCAGTACACGATCTGTTCCATTCTCAATATTATCCAACAGTCTCTGAAATTCCGGTCTGCCCTCTACGCCTTTTCCGGATTTACCTTCGTCTGAATACTCATTTACGATTTCCATATTCTGAAATTCCGCATATCTCTTGAGTTTTTCTTTCTGAGCATCCAGACTGTAACCATCTACCTGCATGGCTGTGGATACTCTGGTATATATATCGCATCTAATCTTTTTATTCACTTTTCCTCCTCTCCTCAGAACATCCCAAAGCAATTTCCAACAATTCCGTTGCAACTTGTGAATTTCTGATACGCATTAAGTTATCCCAGACATCAGCTTTTCCAAGTAGATTCATCCCGCCATGCCATACTATTTCATCATCAATAACGGCAAAACATTCTTCTACTTCTGTTCTTGTTATCACATTTATTCCTACCAATTGCATTGTTCTGATTAATTCATAACATACATCCGACTTTCCGTAAGTAATATCTTCCGGATCTGTTGTAATAACCGTGACCTTTACCCCTACTTCCTGTCTCTTCTTGATTAGTAATAAAAATCTGTCAATTTTATCCTGTCTGATATCCGGACTGGAAATCACCACCATTTTTTCTGACTCTACAATATCTTGCTCAAATTTTTCGGTATAATTTACAGAATCAAATATTGCATTTATTATTTGTTTAGGTTGCAACTCTTGCGTCCAGATTGAAAATCCCATCTTCCTATATGTTCTCAATCTTTTCCCGGACGTCAGTTGACAAACCCACAAGAAATCTTAGCTTTAATGTCAAAGAGGAAAAAACAAACTCTTAAATATTAAAATTCTTCAATAAAAAATCCTCTAAAACAATAGGTATTTCACTATCTCTTAGAGGATATTTCTTTACTTTAAATGATATTTGGTAATATTTTTCCAATTTTTCGGGAAACCCATTTTATTCAATAATTCAACTTCACTTATATGCTCTACTTCTCTGTTTACTCGGTCAATCTCTTTTATGAGCTTTCTTTTAAATTCCAGAAAATCTTTTCCAGGTAATAGATATCTAAAAGCAATCACCACAGCAAACAAATCTTGTTTTCCTTTTTCGTACTGATTACCGCTCTGTGGTAATGAAAGTTTTTTATGAAGCGGTGTATCCGCAATAGCATCTACTGTTCTGTATGTAAACAGTCGTTCCCCATGGGCACATACATTCCTATACTTAGTAAGAACAGATAGAAACTGTTCCATCTGATGCTGATTCAAAGGTTCAAAGTTTTTTGATACTTTTGATTTTAAGGACTGCGGAAACACTCGGAACATTTTTGATAAGTTTCCAAACGTAAGTACATTTGCCAAAACCCATAATGGAATTTCACCATATGTCTTGCGGTAATAGTTGATATATGTATAATCTGTGGTCGTTGTTGCCCGTTTCAAGGTCGCTATCAACTTTGCGATTGTTGCATGATTTCTTTTTGTATTATTATAATTATTAGCATCCAGGTACTGCTTCTGCTCTGCTCCATACATTTCAGTAAAATAGTATGACATCAAAGAACGCATCTGTCGCTCAATCTGCAGTAAATATTTAAAGAACAACTCTCTAAGCTCTGCATCAAACTTATACAGACTGACTATTTCTTCAAAACTTGTTCCTACTTTATATTTCTTTGTATTCGATATTCTAAAAAGATGTTTATATCCTCCCATAAGAGGAAAATATCCTATTTGACGTAACATCTCTTCCGCATATTCTCTGTCTTTTATTTTTATTCCCTTTTCATCACTGATCCAGGAAACCTGGTCACTAAAAGAAGAGAATTTTTTCGGTGTCTGCATCTCATTTCTCCTTAAAACAAAAGAGGGAGAGACCCGCAGGCTCTCCCCCGCCTGTAGGCTTCGCAAGTTTCTACAGAACGATCACTGAGCTTAGTATACGTCATTTTAAATGTCCTGTCAATATGCCAAAACATTCTTAGCCATACTCGCTCAGAAGTATTCTATGCTACTTTTCTCCGAATTATGAACTTCCTTATTTTCTTGTTCTTTCTCCAACCCCCGGAGGACTTTACCGCATGAATGGTTATCCCGATCTTGCAAGAGAAGACATGGAAAAAATCTATCCGATCTTTTAACAAAATAAGCATAATTTACGGCGGGCAACTTGCCCGCCGTTATATTCAACTATTCGTCAAATAAATATATGCATCTTCCAAAGTGATATCATTATCCAGGACACAATTCTCATTTGGCTTTCCTTTGCTTAATACTTTCATATGAATTCCATTTTCTACATACTGCTTAGATGATATAGAATAATTGGCTTCTAACAAACGGGCTTCTTCTGCATTTTGTACCGTACAATTCCAAACACAGCCTTTTGCATTTTCCAGCAACCCACTCACGCTTCCGGAATATAAAAAACTTCCCTTTTTCATAATGGCAAGCTGTGTACAGGTTGCTGCTAAATCTTCTACTACATGAGTGGAAAACAGCACAGTTCTATCCTTTGAAAAATCAACCAAAAGATTGCGGATCCTGATTCTTTCTTCCGGATCTAACCCGGTGGTAGGTTCATCAATAATCAAAAAATCCGGATTATTAAGAAGTGCCTGTATGAGTCCGACACGTCTCTTCATACCACCAGATAATTGCCGCATTTTTTTATTCTGATGCTCTGTAAGAGAAGTCTTTTCCAAATAATAGGTAATTCTTTGTTTGAGGTCATTTGTGGATACTCCTGATAGTCCACCCATATATACAAGACATTCTTTCACCGTAAGATTCGGATATAAGTCGATTTCCTGTGGAAGATAACCAATCTTTTTCTGTATTTTCTCATAATTTCCCTCGTTATACAGAATTCCATCAAGGGAAACCATTCCTTCCGTTTGTTTTAAAACAGTTGTAAGAACCCTCATCAAAGTGGTTTTTCCAGCACCATTCTCACCCAAAAGTCCGTAAATTCCCTTAGGTATTTCAAGAGATGCCTTATTTACTGCAACTACACCATTTTTAAATCTAACTGTTAAATCATTTATTCTAATACTCATAATCTATCCCCTTTTCTTTAAAGCCATTGGTAATACTGCAAATAAAAACAGCCCCGCTATAAAAGACACAAGCGTTCCATAAATCCAACTCTCGGACATTAATTGAGTAGGTTCACAAAAGCTGAAAGAAAACAATCCCAGATTTCCGAAAAATGAACTTCCCGCTTTTGATATAAGTCCAATGACAATTCCAAATAAACATCCAATACCTGCCCACATATTTCGAAGCAATGTACACAAAATCACAGAGCATATACTCCAAAGCCAGATAGTTCCAAACATTGCAATGAAATATAAAAGAAATATCTGAATACCCGAAATGCCTTCGTTTACACTGCCCGGTTTTTGCCAGAAAAACAAAACATATCCAACACAGGAAAGTATTAATAAATATAATATTTGAACGCACACTCTCTGTGATATTACTTTTAACTGCTTTTTTTGATCATACAAATGAAATACATCGGCACGCTTACTTTTTACTTCCATCAAATATGTGTCACTACAAAAAATAATTGTTAAAAATGCTATTGGAGACTGAATTGCTGAACCGATTTCTTCATAGTATATAATCGGATGAATAACACACAATATCAGTATAAATGCACATGAATAAAAAATCTTATATAACGACAGGCAGTTTTTTAGTTCCGTTTTCAATGAACCCTCCTCCTTTTCCAGATTGTAACAGAAATACATACTAATATAACTGATGAAATTACAAGAATAATCTGATTTATGTTTGACATTTTGGCTACATGTGTTTCAAAAAATCTGCCAGGGAATCGCACCATAATAGAGAACGGTCTCATATAATAAATATCATTCTTCATGGTCAGCATATTTGAATATATAATGTGTAAAAACAAGATTGGTGCTGCCGGAAGCGGATTTTTAAATATTACTGCTGTAATTGTATAGACACAACATATCATCAAAAGATTCGGAACAATATAGATCAGAGAATTCACGCAAAAATCAATTGGTGTTACTGGAAAGCCCGATTCTAAAGACGTTTTCAAACACAGCATAAAGAATATAACATTCAAAATCACTAATACTCCCAGCATACTAATGAATCCGCTTATTACTTTCCCACATATATATTGGACTGCCGTAACAGGCTTTGTATGTAATAATTCATAGGTACTTTTTCGTGTATCCTGAATAAATAAAAATGATAGCAAGACTGTTGCAAAAAAGGCCATATGCAATCCTGCAAAATCCGTGAACTTTTTGGCAAAGTACCAGGAAAAAGAATGTTCGGATAATTTCCGCTCGATATAATGATTGATTTCTTCTGCTGTCCCCTTATGAATTTCAAGGTCCTCATAAGCATATATTGCATTATAATAGCCATATTGGGATTCCAAAAACTCAGAAGCAGTCTTTACATCCATATTCTGAATTTCTTTCATTACATGATCTGCTTCCTGCCTGCTAAATCCAAAACCATTTTTGGAGGTGTCCATTAACGTCTCTTTGATCGTATCTTCCCACTCCCTTCTTCTTTCTTTATCATCAGATGTGGGAATGTACCCATCCATGACATCAGCATCTTCCAATGCTACGTCATTTTGTGTGATCTGTTCATTCTGTTTGATATAATGAATTTGCAAATACGATGACAGACATTGATACATACTGGCAACTATAATAATCAAGCCAATCCACAAAACAGGGTTCTTTAAATAATCAAGTATACTTCTTTTTATGATTGTTTTCATTGTATCTCTTCCTTTCTTTATTTCTTTAACAACATCATACAAATCAATTCTCAATAAATTCACAACAAAAAAGACTAAAACCACTTTATTTGTGATTTCAGCCTTATAAAGTATTTTTATTCAGCTTTGAAAAGAGCTTCTACATGAGCACCGCCTTGTCTGGCATTATATATTTTCAAATTTCCTCCATGCTTTTCACAGAAAATACGAGAAATATACATACCAAGGCCAAAATGCTTTAAATCATCTTGTGGATTCTTATGATAAAATGGTTCTGTTACTTTTTCCTCAGTATCCACAAATCCTATTCCATCATCTTCAACAGAAATTATAAGAAAACCATCCTTTTTCTTTATCTGCAAAGCAATACTTTTTTGTGCATATCGAACCGCATTTTCCAGTAAGTTGTCTGTCACTTCCATGACAAGTTCCTCATCCACTTTCACAATGTTTTGTTCCTGCACTCTTTCTACCTTACATAATTTACTTTCCTTCTTGGACAGCATGGCAGCTTCTGCCTCAATCTTTTTTGCCAGTTCCGATAATTCTATCTCTGAGCATTGCAGTTCCCTCTGTTCTAAATGGGACATTTTTCTCATGTTTTCCGTGAAATGCTCTATACGGTCAATCTGATACATGCCTGTTTGTAAGATATCAATAACATCCTCTGTTTTTATACTCTCAGCAGAAACAAACTCTAAGAGCATTTCCTGATACCCACGCAATATGGAAAGTGGAGAACGTATATCATGTGCAATTGCATTCCGCAAAGCCTTCTCGTCATCAATCATTCGCCACATCTTTCTGTTGTTATCTGCTAAAGCACTTCGCATCATTTCAAATTCTTTACACAAAGTTCCCATCTCATCTTTATTTTCATAGGACACATGAAAATCCAGTTCATTATCTGCAATCATTTGTGAGGCATCTTTTAGTTCCTGTAGAGGTGTCTTTAACTTATTTTTATAAAAAAGGAATACCGCAGCAACACTCCCAACAATCGAAAAAATCAGTACCGAATATGTTTCCATAAAGTCACACATTTCCGAAAGATGATAGTCCAAACGATTCATCTGCGATTGATTAGGTCTTGATATCTCAATCTCGTATTTCTTTCCATATTGCTGAAACACGTCCGTATAATCTGCATAATCAATATATTTTTCCCATATTTTATTCTGCATATTTCTTGCAAAATGAACTGTAAATCCAGATAACAGAAATGCTGCCGTTAAGCTGATCACAAAATAAAGCAGAATTGTTTTTTTCAGTGACAAGTTTCTTATTTTTTCCATCGGTATCCAATCCCCCATACAGTTTCTATGTATTCTTTTTCTGAATAATCCGCTATTTTTTTCCTTATACGCCGTACTAATTCCGTTATCGTTCTACTGTCCCCTTCCGCATCATATCCACAGACTTGTGCATATATACGTTCTTTATCAAACACCTGCCCTGGATGCATGGATAAGAATTCAATAATCTGATATTCAATTTTTGTGAACTCCATCCTGTGTCCAGCTATAGCTACTATTTTTTCAGAATAATCAATCAGCATTTCATCCATGAAACGGTATTCCGTTTTTTGTTGATGCCTTTCTTCTCTCTTTATGTTTGTGACAATCCTTGCTTCCAACTCCCGAAGACTAAATGGTTTCGTAATATAATCATCCCCACCTGAAAGCAACCCATTAATTTTATCATCTTCGTCAACTCTTGCTGTCAGAAATAAAATTGGACATAACACTTTACTGCGTATCAGACGACATACTTCAATCCCATCCATGCGTGGCATATTGATATCCAACAAAATAATATCCGGTTTCATTTTTATTTTATTTAATGCTTCCATTCCATCTGTAGCCGTAATGGTTTCATATTGTTTCATATTAAAATAACTACAAAGCATTTTCACCAATTCTTTATCATCATCGACAACTAAAATCTTGTATTTCATCCAAACCACCTCCAGTATCCATATTATACGATAAAAAACAATGAAATCACAACAAGAGTACATGAAGAATGTTGTAAATTAGTAATATCCACAACGATAACAGGTAATTTAATTATTCGTATTTTTTCCCGATAATGTAAATCGAAACTACCATACCACCTAATATCATAATTAAGAAAATTTTACTTAAAATATCCCATAAAGCTATATTGAGACAATTGATTATTATAATACCTGCAAGAGGATATAGAACAACTGTTGCAAGTGTCCAAATTTTTAAAGTTGTACAGATGTACATCCAATTTCCATTGTTAAAGGATAAACCCACTAGATGTATTCTAAAAATTCCTTGTGAAACATAATTTATCTTGTTTGCATCATAATATGTTGGTAATATGTCTTTGGCAAAGAAACAAAACCATGCACCAAATAAAAGCATTAACCCTGTAACCAGCAATATATCATCTTTCATCTCAGCTATTGAATTCCCAGATACGACTAACATAATAATTTCTGTAATAGATATTAAAAAGCATAGCAAATATGCTAATATCCAGTTTTTTCTATGCTGATGAATAGAATTCCTAACAGCCATATCGAGAGAGCCTACTACCAATTCCTCGATTTCTTTTTTATCAATATTTTTCTGTGTATCTATTTTTTCTCCACGTAGTCTCATACTCCTGTATTATTCATTTGTCAACTTTCCAGACTGCTCTGCAAGCTTTTTCTCTTCTCTCTTCACTCTACGTTCCAGTTTCTTAATGTCTTCCGATGCTGGTAAATCTTCCGGTTTAATTCCTCTTTGTCCGAGCATGTCTCTAACAGAAGTATTATTTTCCACATGTTCAACAGTGATTGCAGATTCTCCTTGCAAGTCCTTTTCTTCAACATTATAATTTGTCATTTCAGTTGCAAGATTTTTTGCGGCAATGGTAAGTGTTGGTAGGAAATCTGCAAGTGGTCTTTTATCCTGTACGCCCAAACGTTCTTTCATCTGTTTCGTAGTAAATCCACCAAATAAAGCCTGATCTCCATTTTCAGCAATAAGATAGCATGCATAACGAGTAAGCATATAATCTTCAACTTCACGTAGTGCACCGTTTCCAACTTCAATTATATTGTTAATTCTTGAAAAATGATCTTCTGCTACGTTTCCATTATTCTCACATGAAATCATTGCTTTATTTATTGCATTATCAAAATTTCTCCATTGAACATAATCCAATAATTTCATTAGTTCTCTTGCATATCAATACTCAATGCCATCCGCTTCATGTCGGATATCATCAAATTTTCTTCTGTACAATTCTATTATTCTCTTTTCCATTCAAATTTCCTCATCTTATGAACATATTGCTGACGCCAGCAATATGTTTTTTACTATTAATTTCTTCAATTACTCTAACACATTCTCCTTTGTGTTCCTCATCTTGTCATAATACGCTTTATACCTGTAAATCGTTCTCTCACTGACATTATTCCTTCTTGCAATCTCTATCATAGTCATACCGTTCTCATAGCAATCAACAAAATCATTGTAGATTGCCCTCCATTTTGCATTGTGCTTCTGCCTTCCGCTTAATTTACGATTTTTATAATATTCCAATTCTTCACGCAACTCGGCGTTTTCATTTTCTAATTCTTCAATTCTTTTTAATGCTTCCTCAAGTGTTATAACCTTCTCCACTTCTTTGTCCCTCCGTTCATGTCATTTTCGTTTTGTCTGTATTATATATTGCTAATCAGTATTGGTCAATTTGATTTTGTCATAATGGTACCATTGATGCCAGACACCATTAAATTTCCCACCTATTCTTATCATTGAAAATGAGCTTGCACAGACAAGAGAACTTCTGTCCCTGTATGGAGCACTTATATCAAAATATGAAAATGGAGAAAGCTGGAACTGGCGCAGAAATATAGAGAAAAGCTTATAAAAGCAGATAAGAATAAATTGAGAATTGCTCCATAAAATATTATTACCACTTTCATAAAAACCGTTTGACATCTTCGATGGTTTAAGGTATATTATTTTCAGTGGTTGCGCTGCGGAAACTTGCGATGCCCGCAGCCGGTGGAGTTCCATGCGTGGACTCCACTTTTTTTATGCCAAAATAAAGGAGGATTCAGAAATGGCTAATAAAACATTTTTCACATATGATGAGCAAATCGAAAAGCTTGAAAAAGAAAAACAGCTTGTTATTTCCGATCCTGAATTTGCCAAAACCACTTTACAAAAGTTAGGCTATTTTTCATTAATCGGCGGTTATAAGGATTTATTTAAACATAAACCATCCGGTAATTATC
>ERZ506929.618-NODE-618-length-14460-cov-5.035682_pt1 | contig 14460 bp, 8 predicted proteins | sample MGYA00513173_ERZ506929 | MGnify/ENA metagenome assembly ERZ506929 | reverse complement strand
GATGCTGGGAGCTTTTCTGGATTGGCTCTCGCAGAAGGTCAATACCGATACGAATGTCAACATTAGCCAGAATGGCAATTGGACGAAGATTGGCGTTGTTGTTAAGACTGACATCAATACCAAACAGAGCTACATGGCAATTGCATTCCAGATCAAGGACCCCAAATACAATGGCAAATAAGTAAAGAATCATCAGTCCTTTCTTCCCCGGAGAGCACCCGCCCTCCGGGGCTTTTTTCTGTCTTGCTTGCGGTAAATGCCGCTTACCGTTGCGACCCCTCCCGTGAAAATGCGTTTGGAGCGCTCCGCAGAGCGCGACAAACGCGAAATAAAAATAATTCTTCCGCTGAATATGCGCAAAGCGCACGCGGCGCGCATTCCAAATCGTCCTGCCCCGCCCGGGCTTTTTTGCGCTCTGCCCAAAAATCCCGGCAAAAAACAGGCACACTTACCATTGACGAACCCTGCCGCGCTGCTGTAAAATAAAAGCAGAATGCCCTGTGCATCCGCATGGGCCCCCTGCATTTTATAAAAGGAGCATTGCATGAAAAAGATCAAGCGTCTTGCGGCTGTTCTTCTGGCCGGTATCATGGCACTGGCACTGTTCACCGCCTGCAGCGACAGCGACCCCGGCAACCCCGAGTTTGATCCCAAGGTGGAAAGCGCCTATCTTGACGCGCTGAATAAGACATTCGGGACGAGCTTTGAAAACGATGCCGACATCAAGAGGCTGGCCATCGAGCACATCGAGGAGAAACACGGCGCGGACAGCCTGACCGGTGAGACGCTCTACAAAACAGATGGCGATGGTAAGACCACGGTGCGGCTGGTGCAGATCTGCTATGATGTGCGCAAAAGCACGAAAGAGAACTATGTGCCGCTTTTCTACGAGGCCGCCAAAACCGCAGCCATCAAAGCAAACTATACCAATGTTCAAGCCCTGCTCCGCACCGTGAACGAGGAGATTGCCAACGCAAAGAAAAACGGCCGGACGCTGGAGCTTACTGCGCTGGGTGTCGGCGCAAAGACCATCGGCGGCAAGACCTATGTTGCCATCGGCTTTGAGCTGACCAACACCACCCCGTAGAACTGAACCCCATCCCGCCCCGAGGAGCACCCCGCTCCCCGGGGCTTTTTGCGTGAACCCCTCCCGTGAAAATGGGATAGCGGAGCGTCCGCAGACGCTCCGCTATCCCGAAAATAAAAATAATTCTTCCGCTGCTTATGCGCAAAGCGCACGCGGCGCGCATTCCAAATCGTCCCGCCTTGCCCGGCGGGCTTTTTTTCGCCTTTTTGTGACAAACCCCGCCCGCTGTGGTACAATAAAAGGGTATCGAACTCACACAGAAAGGACGTTTCCATGCAGCTGTTTGAACTGGTCAGCCCACGGCTGTTCCGCCCGCTGGCGGGGCCCAACCGGGCGTTTTATGCAGAGCTTTTGCTGCTGCTCTGGGAGGAGTGCCGCCATACGGCAGATTACAGCATTTCCCGCGCCGAAGCCGTCTCCCGCGCCGAGGATTATTTTGCCGCGCTGGCAAAGCCGCTGGCGCTGGACGCCGACGGTGCGGGCGATGAGGATGAGCAGCCCACCCGCGACCCCCATACGCTGGCGGTGGGCTTTTTGCTGCGTCTGCGCCGCACCGGCTGGCTGGAGGAACAGCCCGGCAGTTATGAGAGCGAGCCGACCCTTGCCTTTATGCCGGAGGTCACCCCGCTGCTGGACGCGCTGGAAGAGATACTGAACCCCCGGGTGGTCACCTACACCGGCAAGCTGTACAAGGCGTGGCAGCTGCTGGGCAGCATCGGGCAGGAAAAAAGCCCCTACGAGAACGTGCTGCGGGAGGTGGCGGCAGACCTTGAAACTTTGAACAAGTCTCTGCGCGCCCTCAACGCCTCTATCGGGCATTATATCGACCGCCTGACCCATAACCGCACCCCGCAGGAGGTGCTGGAACTGTTCGACCAGTACGAGGAAAAGGTGGTGGCGGCGGCCTACCACCGCTTCAAGACCAGCGACAACCTGTTCAACTACCGCGCCTATCTGGAAGAGGAGCTGGACGACTGCGAGGCAGAGCACCTGCCCCGGCTGGCGCTGGATTACGCCCGGGTGGAGCGCTGCGCCCCCGGCGAGGCGGCACCCCGGGTGCGTGCCCTCATCCAGCAGCAGCGGGACGCGCTGGAAGAGATGAGCACCCTGATGAAGGAGATCGACGCCAGCCACATCCGCTACCGCAAGCGGGCGGTGCAGCGGGCACAGTTTTTGCTGCTGAGCGACCGCTCGGCGCAGGGCAGCGTCACCGCCCTGCTGCGCCGCTATGCGGAGAAGATCCGCAGCCCGGAGCAGCTGTTTGAACCGGACGATGGCCCGGTGGCAGCGCGGCTGCACCTGTACCCGGCGGCAGTGTTCGGCGCAAAGCCGCTGTATCCCCCCGCCGCGCCCCGCACCGAAGCACCCCTTGCCCCGGTGCGCACCGAACCTCTTGACCCCGACCGGCTGCGGCAGGAGCAGCAGCTGCTGCTGGACTACGCCCGCCTTGCCGTCACCGAGGAAAACGTGGCGCTGCTGGCGCGGCAGGCACTGGCAGCCCGCGGGCAGGTGAACGCCTCCACCCTTGTGGAGGAATACCCGAACGATTTTACAGGCATCATCGGCCTGCACACCTATTCCCAGTCGCCGCACCGGGAGTATGATATCACCATGACCGGAAACTGGGTGGAGCGCGGCGGCTTCCGGTTTCAGGATTTTGTCCTGACCCGCCGCAAGGAGGTAAACACGGATGGCAACCATTGATCTGCTGGAAGAGACCGCAAACTATCTGCTCAACCACTGCTTTGTGCTGGGCTGCGTAGAGGAACAGCGGGCGAAATATCTGTATATTCAGGATCACCTCAACGAGGTGCGGGCGGTGTTCAAGCCCTTGGGCTACGCGGTGCTTTTGTACCCGGCACCCATGCAGGCGGCGGCGCTGGTCAACGAGCACGAGGGCAGTCAGGCACGGCTGCTCAAGTACGAGAGCATTTTGCTGCTGGTGCTGCGGCTTTTGTATCTGCAAAAGCGAGAAAGCCTTGCCGCCAGCGCGGACGAGGTGCTGGTCACGGTGGAAGAGGTGCAGGCAGAGCTGCAAAAGATGAACCTGCCCCGCAAGCTGGATCAGCAAACGCTGGAAAAGCTCATGCGCACCCTGCGCCGGTACAATCTGGCGCGTCCGGTGGGACGGCTCTCCGGGCTGGACAGCCGCATCGAGGTATTTCCCACGGTGCTGCTGGCGCTGCCGGATGCTGATCTTGCGGATGCCGCCGCCGAGAGCGCCCGCACCCGCACCGAGCTTGGCCTGTACGAGCGCCCGGAGGGCGCAGACATGGAAGCAGGGGAGGGTGAAGCATGATCGAACTCAAGCGCCTGAAACTGATCAACTGGCACAACTTTGAAAATACCACCTTCGACTGCGCCCGCCTGACCTATATGATCGGCGTGAACGCCGTGGGCAAGACCACCATTCTGGACGCCATCCGCTACTGCCTGACCACCAACCGCAACTTCAATGCGCTGGGCAATAAGAAAAGCGGACGCACCCTGCAGGGCTCTGTCCACGCCAAGCAGCGCGGCGAAAACGCCTACCGCCGCCCGGGGCATACCGTGGCGTATATCGGGGCGGAGTTCTGGGACAGCGTCAAGCACACCAGCTTTGTCATCGCGGTACGGGTGGAGTCCGAGGGCCCCATGCAGGAGCTGCACCCCGGCGACCAGACATGGTACATCTCCGAGGACGGCATCACGCTGGAACAGCTGCCCTTTATCGACCCGCGCACCGGTGCGCCCAGCGCCAAGGAGGACTTCAAGCCCGCCGAGGGGCGGCTTTCCTACACCCGCAGCCCCAGCGAAGCGCGGGACCGCATCTGCCGCGCACTGGGCATCGGGCGCGCAGCCAGCCCGCTGGGCAAAAAGTTCAACGAGGTGTTCCAGATGGGCACCAGCATGGACGAGATCCCGAATTTCCGGGAGTTTCTGTACCAGTACATCCTCCCGCAGCCGGAACTGGACTTGGAAGCCTTGCAGGGTGACCGCTTGGAGCTGGAAAACCTGCACGCCGTGCTGGCGGAAGCCCAGACCCGCGCCGATGCGCTGGACGAGATCGTGCGCTATGGCCGCGAAGCCACCGAAAAACAGACCGAAGCCCTTGTGAACCGGGGTGCCGCCCTGCTGGCGCGGGCTGCTGCCGATGCCGGGGAAAAGGCCGTCTGGCAGGAGCGGGTAGACGCCGGACGCCGCCAGCAGGAAACGCTGCGCACCCGCTACGCCGAAGCCAAGACCGCCGAAGCGGAAGCCCGCCGCGCCTACCTGACCGCCCACAGCGCCGCCGGTGCCAGCGGCGAGGGCCGCGCACTGGACGCCCTCAACGAGGAGCTGGCGCACCGGCAGACCGCACTGGATGCCGCCGCCCGCCGCGCCGACACCGCCGAAAAAGCCGCCGAAAAGACCGGCAATCTGCTGGCGGTGCTGCGCCGCAGCGGCTTTGCCGCCGGGCAGAAGATGGCAGACCTGACCCCCGACACCCTGCCCGCCCTGACCGACTGGCTGACCGCACAGGAAAAGCCGCTGGAAGAAGCCTATTTTGCCGCCCGGCAGCACACCGCCGCCTTGCAGCGGCAGCAGACCGAGAAGCGCGCCGAGCTGGATGCCGTATCCGGCGGCAAGTGGGTGTACCCCCACGGCGACGCCGCCACCCGGGTGCGGGACGCCGTGAATGCCGAGCTGAAAAGCCGTGGCATGGAGCCGGACGCCCGCATCTTCTGCGAGCTGCTGAACGTGGAGGATGAAAGCTGGCAGGACTGCGTGGAAGCCTGTCTGGGCGACCGCCGGTTCGATATCCTTGTGCCGCCCGCCCACTACGCCGCCGCAAAGAGCGCTTTTGTGGCGCTGAAGGACAAAGTCGGCCCCATCAGCCTGCTGGACACCCCGGGTCTGCGCAAGGCCAACCGCCGCGCCGACACTGCCCCCGCCGACAGTCTGGCGGCACAGGTCACCAGTGAAAACCCGCTGGCCGCGCAGTACGCCGACACCATCCTGCGCCGCATCGTCTGCTGCGACACCCCCGACACGCTGGAAAACTACCCCGACAGCGCCACCCGGGATCTTCTGCGCCACCATCCCTTCCGGTTGGAGCGTCTGCGCACCCCGCAGCGCTATATCGGTCTGGAAGCACGCCGCGCCCGCGCCGGGGCACTGGCAGGGGAGATGAACGCCCTTGCTGAAGAAGTACGCGCCGCCGCACAGGCAGAGCAGAACCTGAAAGCCGCCTACAACCAGTACCAGACCCTTTTGCGCGGCACCACGCTGGAAGAACTTGCCGCCCTGTGGGACGCCCGCGCCGCCCTGACCGCCGCCCGCGCGGCGGTGGACAAGCAGGCCGCAAAGCTGGCCGAGTGCCGCGAGAACCCGCTTTTGCAGCAGCTGTATAAGGAGGAAGAGGTGCGCGAGGCCGCATGGGAAGCCGCCCGCACTGCCGTGGAGCAGACCGGCGGCGATCTGCGCGTATGCGAAAAACAGATCTCCTCCTGCGAGGCGGAGCAGCAAAAGGCGGTGGACACCGCCGAAAAGAGCGCACAGGCCGCCGAGAGCTTTTTTGCCGCCCACCCGCTGATGGAGCCTCTCTCCCGCAGCCGTCAGCAGGCGCTGACCGGGCCGGACAAATCTCCCCGCGCCGCCGCGCAGGCTGCCGAAAAGGCACAGGCCAAGCTGGACGATGCGCTGACTGTCTACCTGAACAGCACGCTGGAACCGGCGCAGCGGGAATACAACCGGCGCTACGTCTGCGATTACCCTCTGGGTCTTGCCGGGCTGGAACAGTACCGCGCCCAGCATGAGAGCCTTGTGCGCATCGACTTGGAGCGCTACGCCGCCCGCCTGGAGCAGGCGCAGCGGGACTGCAAGGACCGCTTCCGCAAAGATATCCTGTTCCGCATGAAGGACGATATCTTCAACGCCCGGCGGCAGTTCCGGGAGCTGAACAAGGTCATGGAGCAGCTGACCTACGGCGAGGAGGTCTACCGCTTTGAGCTGGAGCCCAGCCGCGACCCGCAGCTGGCGGCGTTCTATCAGGTCATCGTGGATAAAGGCAACCAGCAGATGACCGAGGGCGACTCTCTGGACAACCTTGCCGCCACCGCTGACCCCGCCTACGAGCGTCAGGTGGACGAGCTGATGGAAAAGATCATGGCAGACGTGGACGAGAACACCCGCGCCCGGCAGGAGGGACGCACCGCTGCCGGTGCCACCCTTTCGGACTATGTGGACTACCGCACCTATCTGGACTACGATATCAAGGTGACCAATCAGGTCACCGGGCAGCAGGCGTATCTGTCCCGCGTCAGCCGCGATTCCTCCGGCGGCGAGAATCAGGCGCCCTTCTATGTGGCCATCTGCGCCAGCCTTCTGCAAATTTACCAGAAGAGCGAAAACAGCATCCGTCTGGTGCTGCTGGACGAAGCCTTCAGCAAGATGACCAGCGACCGCATCCGCCCCATGATGGAACTGTTCCGCCGCCTGCAATTGCAGGTGCTGCTCATCTCCACCGTGGAAAAGAGCACCGCCATCCAGCCCTACTGCGATATCACCTACTCCATCGTCCGCCACGGCGACGCCAACGCCATCGCGCCCTTTGTCCGCCTTGCGGAGAAATAAAAGAAAGGGTGTAGAATGGAAAAAACAAGACGAGTTGGAGTTCTGACAAAACGTGTGATCGAACTGCTGGAATTGGAGTTGCCGGAAGGAAAAGATATTCTTCTTGGCGATTCCAACATTGGGCACATGACAACACGCCATCCTGAGGACTTTGCGTTATATGGAGAGTACATCCCGGATATTTTAAGAGAACCGGATTATGTGGCGCAAAATAAAAAGGATAACTCCATTGAATATGTCCGAGAAGTAGAAATAGACCATGTGTTTGTCAAAGTTGCGGTACGGGTGTCTACAAAAGGACAACTTTTTGCAAGGTCGGTTTACAGATTAAATCCAAATCGTGTCCGCAGCTTTATCGACAAGGGAAATCTGAAAAAATATTGACGCGTTATCGCGTGTTGACATTTTGAATTCCTATGATATAATAATAGTGGATAGAGATGAGCAACGGAGGACGGAACAGGCAGCCGTCGCCCATTGTTAGGAGATGTGGGAATCGTCACCCCACCCTTGCTCAAAAAAGAGAACGCCCGCCGCATTCGCAGCGGGTGTTCTCTTTTTTCGTGTTTTACACTTTGCGGCAGAATGATGTAAAGCAGGGCTTGACATAAAAAATAAACTTTGCTATACTATTTTTCACTCATCGGAGGGCTGTTTCAACGTAATTGAAAGGCCGGATAAGATGTCATCGTTCGTGCTTCCCGGAGGCTGTGGGCACCGTAGTGCCGCAGCAGAAGAGGGAACGCACCGGAGCGGTGGTTCTTATCCGGCCTTTTTGCATATACGGATCTCAGAAAAGGAGGATCTATGCCAAAGAAAGCCATCCAATTGTCCGACCACTTTACCTATTCCCGGCTGCTGCGGTTCGTGCTGCCCTGCATCGGCACCATGCTGTTCACCTCCGTCTACGGCATCGTGGACGGCCTGTGCGTCTCCAACTTTGTGGGCAAAACGGCCTTTGCGGCGGTCAACCTCATCATGCCGCTGCCGCAGCTGCTGGGCACTGTCGGCTTTATGCTGGGCACCGGCGGCAGCGCCATCGTAGGCATCACGCTGGGCGAGGGCGACCAGAAAAAAGCCGACCGCTATTTTTCCATGTTTCTGCTGGCAGCGCTCATCTCGGTCAGCGTGCTGGCCGTGCTGGGCTTTGTGTTCCTGCGGCCGGTCGCCGTGCTGCTGGGCGCAAAGGGAGAGCTGCTGGACTACGCCGTGCGCTACGGGCGCATCCTGATGCTGGCGCTGCCGCCCTTTGCGCTGCAAAATATGTTCCAAAGCTTTTTCGTCACCGCCGAAAAGCCGCTTCTGGGCTTCTGGTTCACCGTAGGTGCAGGCTGCACCAACATGGTGCTGGACGTGGTGATGGTGGGTATGCTGCACTGGGGCGTGGAGGGCGCTGCCGTTGCTACCCTCATCAGCCAGCTGGTGGGCGGCGTGCTGCCGGTGTTCTATTTTATCGACCGCAGCAACACCAGCCGCCTGCACCTGTGCAGAACACAGTTTTACGGCCGCGTGCTGTGGGATGCCTGTATCAACGGTTCTTCTGAGCTGATGACCAACCTTTCCATGTCGCTGGTCAATATCCTGTATAACTTCCAGCTGCTGCGGCTTGCCGGAGAAAACGGCGTGGCGGCTTACGGCGTCATCATGTACGCTGCCTTCCTGTTTGTGGCGGTGTTCGTGGGCTATGCCGTGGGCAGCGCACCCATCGTCAGCTTCCATTACGGCGCGCGCAACCATGCCGAGGTGCATAACCTCTACCAGAAGAGCCTGCGCCTCATCGCCGTGGTAGCTGTGAGCATGACCGCCGTATCCATGGTGCTTATTCCCTATGTGGCACGCATCTTTGTGGGCTACGACGCCCAGTTGCTGGCGCTGACCAGCCGCGCCTTCCGGCTGTATGCGCTGAGCTTCCTCATCATGGGCTTCAACGTGTATGCGTCCTCCTTCTTCACGGCGCTGGGCGATGGCGTGACGAGTGCTCTCATCTCTTTTCTGCGCACCCTGCTGTTCCAGCTTGCCGCGCTGCTCCTGCTGCCCGCCCTGTGGGGCATTGACGGCGTGTGGCTGGCTGTCACCGCCGCCGAGCTTGCCGCGCTGGCGGTGAGCGTGTATATGTTCGTGACAAAAGACCAGAAATTCCATTACCGTCATGGTTGACGAGTAATAACAGAAAAGCCGCCGGGGCCCCGGCGGCTTTTTTGGTTATTCAAAGGTATACTCCACCAGCTGGCAGTTTTTGATGCCCGCAGCGGCGTACTCCTCGTTGGTCATATCGTAAAAATAGGAGTGCACCACCCGGGCAATGCCGTTGTGCGCTACCAGCAGATAGGTCTTGCCGGTGTCCGCCTTCAATTCGTCCAGCAGGTTGTAGATGCGCTGTGCCAGCTGCATCATGCTTTCGCCGCCGTCATAGCGGTCGGCAAAGTGGGTCTTGGAGATGCGGAACTCCGCACCGTCCCGGGGCGTGCCCTCGTATTTGCCAAAGCACTGCTCCCGCAGGCGGGGCTCGCAGCGGGCGGGCAGACCGGTAGCGGCGGCAATGGCCTTTGCGGTGTCGGCGGCGCGGGAGAGGGGAGAGTACAAGATCTCGTCAATGTGCAGGCCGCTGTCCCGGACAAGCTCGCCCAGCTGCCGCGCCTGCTGCTGCCCGCGGGCGGTCAGCGGGCTGTCGGTCATGCCGCAGATCTTATTTTCTACGTTCCATACCGTCTCGCCGTGGCGGGTGAAATAGATATTATGCATAAAATTACTCCTTACAGCTTGTGCAGGGTGCCGTCCGGCAGCAGACAGACGGTGTCCCCCTCGTCGATGCCCAGCCGGGTCAGATCCCTGTCCGGGTAGGGCAGAATGCGGGCAGCCCCGGCGGCATCGGTCAGGGTCACATCGCACAGCACCGGCTGCCCGGCGGGCAGCTCCTCGCAGCCGTACAGCTGCTCGTCAATGCGCAGCACGCGGTATTCCGGCATGGTACAGCCCCTCCTTTGTGTTTTTCCTTATTATATAGCACCCGGGGGCTTTGGTGCAAGGGGGAGCGGAATGAGAGGGTTTATTCTCCCCCGCTTGACAGCGACGCGGAGAAATTGTTACAATACAGTTACGACTGCAAACCACGCGGAGGGGTTCATGAATATTACGGAACTGCGGTATCTGGTAGCCATCATGAAATGGGGGTCGGTGTCGGCGGCGGCAAAGCAGCTGTACGCGGCGCAGCCCAATGTGAGCAAAGCGCTGAAGAATCTGGAAGAGGAATACGGGTTGCGCATCTTTGAGCGCTCCTCCACGGGTATGATCCCCACCGAGCAGGGCAAACGGTTCATCGCGCAGGCGCAGCGGGTGCTGCAGCAGGTGGACGAGCTGAAGCAGGAGGCGCACCAGCAGCGCAGCTGCGCCGAGCTGCGGGTGGTGCTGACCCATGCCACCTACGCCTCCTATGCGGCGGTGGATTTTTTGCAGCAGGCAGCCCGCAGCGAGCAGCTGCGGGTGCATATCCGGGAGAGCGGTGCCATTGAAGCTTTGGATTTTGTGCTGCGGCAGGGCTACCACATAGCGCTGCTGCGCTATGCCGCCGAGGACGAGGACTACTATCTGCGCTACTGCCAGCGCCACGGTCTGCGGCAGGAGCCTATCATGGAGTTTTCCTACCTGCTGCTCACCAGTCAGGACAGCCCGCTGGCGCGGCGGCAGGTGCGCGAGCTGGACGAGCTGAACGATTACATCGAGGTGCTGCACGGCGACACCCATCTGCCCGGGGAGGAGAGCACTGTTTCCCGCTGGGAGGTGAACCCCAACCGCCGCATTCATGTGTACGAGCGGTGCAGCCAGTTCTCTATTTTGCAAAACCTGCCCACGGCCTATATGTGGTCGTCCCCCATGCCGCAGCGCGCACTGGAGCAGTATCATCTGGCGCTGCACAGCTGCCCGGCGCAGAAGCAGCAGATGCGGGACGTGCTGGTGTACCCGGAGCGGGAGCCTTTGCAGCCGGAGGAGCAGCTGTTTGTGCAGTTGCTGCACAAGCAGGCGGATGCCACCATCAAGGACAGCGGGTGGAAGAAGATTTGAAATGCGCGCCGTGTCTTCCGGGTTGCGGCACCCAGCATCCGCATCGTGCCTTGGGCGGCACGCGCGTCTTGCTGGCCGCTGCCCCAACAACTCCTCCCTGTTTCCGCCGCTGGCGGCGGTCGTCGTCGTTGCACTTTGGGCATAAAGAGCGGAAAGAATATTTTGTATTGCAGTTCCGAAACGCCTGCGGGCGTTTCGGAACTGCTTTTTTATGGGGGAAAGCATACCCCCCCCGTATCGTGATTTTGCCCATAATTTTGCGCCATTTTTTGGCAGGTGCTGCCCGCAAAAGCGCTTTATTTCCTTGAATTTTGGTGCTATACTCAACTTGGCGTTTTTGTCCGTTCCGGCTGTGCCGTTTGGGGGTATAGCCGGACAAATCAACCGACAAAGGAGAGGATATCATGAAAAAACGCATCGTGAGCATGATACTGGCACTCAGTATGGTGCTCTCCATTCTCCCTGTATCCGCATTTGCAGATGCAGGGGCAGGGCTTTCTTCCGCGGCGGCGGAAGAGACCAACAGCATCACTTACAGCTCGGAAAACGAGTATGAGGATGTTGGTACGAACTCTGAAACAAAAAATCAGGTGGTCAAGATCAAGATCGGTACGAACGGTCTACCCAAGGCAGCGTCCGGTACCGGCTGGAGCTTTGACGAAACTACCGGGCTGACCATCACCGGTACCGGCAGTGAAGATACCGAGTACATTCTGGACGGCACGGTCAGCTGCAATGTGACCGTCAAGAATGCTAATAGTTACACGGTTTATCTGCTGGATGGCACTGTCACCGGTACACTTTTGATAGAAGCCGACAATATGTACGGCGTCTACGTTCTGGGCGGCAGCTACGCCAATGTGCAACTGAATTTGGGCACCATTGACGGCGGCACCTACGATAAGCTGACCGAGAACGGCGGCAATGTCCGGGGCGGCTTTTTCCGCGATATCTCCGGCCTGAGCGACAGCACGCAGCAGCAGGCACACAAGCTGATCCTGCCGGAGAACTGCACCCTGAACGGACAAAAGGAAACAGGGGATATTTATATCGTCAAGAAGTACGACTATTCCGGCACTGGGAAAAAACTGGAGCTGGTGGTGGAAAGCGACACCCCCTGCGAGGGCTGGGCGGTAGCTACTACCAGTAGCAACGGTGGCGTTATGACCCTGCCCGCAGGCGTTACCGACTATAACTTCACATACAATGGCAACGTTATTGCCAAGATCTCTATCAGCGAAGACGGCAGAACGCTCTCTGCCAGCTTCAGCATGATCCCGATGTCGGACGAAGCACCCATGAAGCTGGTCACGATCCCTTCCATGAGCAAGGAACTGAGCTTTACCGATGAGGGTCTGCCCGACCTGACCGGTGTGACCTGCGTGGAAAGTCTGGACGAGGGCGAATATAAGCTTCAGGCCTACCTGTGCCGCAACTGGACCTATGCCTGCTATCCCAACATCCCTAATTCGAGGGGCATTCTGACGATGGCAGATCAGGGCGGCAGAGAGATCGATTTCAAAGAGCTGAGCACTGCACCCATCAACTGCGCGGTTCAGCTGACCAATGCCACCATTACGGACGCAGCGTTTGGCGAAAAGGGCGCTCTGGTGCTTACCAGCGGCAAGATCACCGGCGGCACCTACCCCGAAGCTCGTGTTGGCATCAGCACGACAGACGGCACCGGCAAGGTCGAAATTACCGGCGGTGTCTTTGACTCCCTGTCCTGCTACGGCGAGTGCACCATTTCCAATGCAGTTATTCTGGACTGTATGTTCAGTACCTTTTTCGATAACAGCAAGTTTGCCGTTTCTGATACCGTGTTTGGTGCGCTGCCTGACGACCTTGAGGGTGCACTGGCAGCCGGGCAGAAAATCAGCAAGCTGGTGGTGCGCAACGGCAATGTTACGGCAATAAACGGCAGAAACCTGACCCTTTCCACCAATACCATCTATCTGGTGGGCGCAGGCACTGCAGATATCACGCTGGACACCGATGTGCTGAGCATCAACGAAGAGGCAGTTGAAAACTACAACTCCAACACCTCTGCCGCGGGCAAGGTGCTGCGCATTACCGGCAATAATGACGGCGCAGATATTCTGGTGAACAAGTCCACCGATGTCGGCGCGGTCAAGCCCTTGCGCATTACCGAAGACGGTCTGCCCGACCTGACCGGCGTGGAGCCCAAGAAGGTGACCGGTGAGGGCATGGAGATCACCCTCTATGAGGGGCAGGGCTGGAAGTACGCCATTATGTCCGGCAAGGACGAGAGCGGTGTGCAAAGAACCGCGTCGCAGATCCTCATCACCAGCCCGGACGGCAACCCGGTAGACCTGACCTCGAGTGAGATCAACCCCTCTCAGGCGGCGCTGAAGAGCGATGGCATCACGCTGCAGGACGTGACGGTTACCAGTATGTATGCTGATGCTCCGGTCGAGCTCAATAACGCCGTTATTGAAAGCGGATACTTCCAGAAGGAAGTCACCCTCGACGCGACCAGCACCATTGCCGGCGGCGTGTTCGACGCAACGGTCAAACTGAGAGATAAGGCTAAGATCACCGCCGGTGTGTTCCACGATATCAAGCTGCCCAACGATGCATCGAAGGCAGTGGTCATCGAGAACGCCGTGATCCTTGGCAGCCTGACGGGTAATAACAGCGAGGCTGCTGTTTCCGATACGGTGAGCCTTAGCCGCATCGACAGCGCATACCTTGCCGCCGGTCAGCAGCAGAGCGAGCTGCGTAGCATGGATGGCGTTATGACCGATGTCAACGGCAATTCCGTGGCAGATGTAGCCGCTGTTTACCGCATTGGCGATGCCGGGATGGTGCTTACCTTCACCAAGCCGGTCACGAACATCAACGGCAAGCCTGTCAGCGCTTATAACGGCGCACAGCTTTCCCCGGACGGCAAGACTTTGTACCTTAACGGTCGCAATGACGGCGCGGATATTGTGGTAAACCAGACCGGCGAAACCACCGAAAAGCTGCCCTTCTCTTCCCTGACTAAGGAGGACTTTGTCATCGACTGGAGCACGCTCGTCCCGGGCATTACCTGCAAAAAGGAAGGTGTGGGCAAACCGAGTGTTGTCTTTGTGCGCACCTACGACAAAGCAGAGTTTGACCACTTCCCGCATCCGGATGTGTACGGCATTTATAAGGTGTACATCCGTGCCGAAGAGGGTACGCTGTACGAGGGCGGCGAACTTCAGATCGGTGAGAGCGCACGGAAGTATCAGCCGACAAGCACGGACTTCAGCATTGACCTCGACGCTGGTACGGCAATCTATACCGGCCCGAAGTATTTCGGCGATGCGGCTCCGCAGGCTACCCTTAAGTACAGCGCTACAAATGACTTTTCGACTGCTACGGAGACGGTGCCCACCAAGGTAGGTACCTACTACGTCTGGCTTGTGGTGGAGAATAGCCAGTACTACAATGGCAGCAGTGACCCGCTGCCTGATGGCTACACCGTAGCCGAAAAGCTGCCCTTTGAGGGCTTTACGCTGGATGACTTTGACAGCATCGAGAACGAGGACGGCACCTATACGATAATCTGCACGAAGGCAGACGGCGTTGGCAAGCTTACGGCTAAGTTTGAGTGCATTACCGGTGTAAATAAGGGTAAGATCTTTACCAACCAAGAACCCGATGCGTATGGCCGCTATCAGGCAACCGTCATTGCAGAGGAAGGCGAAAAGTACAAGGCCGGTTCAGAT
>ERZ506929.605-NODE-605-length-14741-cov-4.304712_pt1 | contig 14741 bp, 6 predicted proteins | sample MGYA00513173_ERZ506929 | MGnify/ENA metagenome assembly ERZ506929 | reverse complement strand
ATAGGTGACTGGAGTTCAGACGTGTGCTCTTCCGATCTTGAGGGGGTTCTCGAAAAATACTTCAGCGATGAACTCAAATATCCTGATAGTCCTTTATCTTATAAAGGCAAGTTGTATTACCTCATAGCAGAAATAGAGGATACAATGGATTTGATGACGTATAAAGCCGATAGGTTTAAGGCTATTCGAAAAGCTATCGAAAAACTTGCTGGCGAAAATGCCAAGCTGGATGGCATATTGGATAATATGACAAAGATAGTAGAGGCAATAAAGGCTGGCAATACGAGCGAAAAGGAAGGTTGGGCTGAGTTTGCCAAGCTGCTTGCACAGCTTAAGACGGCTGCTGGCATTGGTGGCTCTACTGACAATGTAGAGTATGTTGACCTCGGTTTGCCGAGCGGCAACTTGTGGGCAACGTGCAACCTCGGTGCTTCTGCTCCGGAAGCGTATGGCGACTATTACGCTTGGGGCGAAACAAAGCCTAAGCAGGAATACACCTATCCCAACCACAAGTGGTATAAGGAGGGTGCGCCCAGTCTGGGATTCACCAAGTATAACAATGAAGACGGCAAGCTGACGCTTGAAGACGAAGACGATGCCGTAATACAGAAGTTAGGAAACGGTTGGCGTACACCTACCTTGGCTGACTTCAGAGAATTGACCAATCAGAAATTAACCACAATCAAGAAAACAACGCTTAACGGTGTTGCGGGCTATCAGATAACGAGCAAGAAGAACAAAAAGTCTATCTTTATCCCTTGCGCCGGCTTTAAGCAGGACAAACCACAAACCAGAGAAATCTCTTCGAGCGAAGAAGTAGCTATATGCATGACGAACCTTCGTCGTATAGACAACATGGTATATAATGCTTGGACCTTTGCTTTCCAGAATGACCGCATTGGCCGTTATGGCAAACTTCGTCCTGACGGAATATCAATTCGTCCGGTCAAGGGTCTTGGCGTGCCGGTTCCTAACAATTGCGTTGACCTTGGATTGGCAAGCGGAATACTGTGGGGTAAGTACAATCTGGGTACAACCGATCCTACAAAACCCGGTGATTATTATGCTTGGGGCGAGACTGAAACCAAGAAGAAATATGCTGAAAATTACAAATTTTATGGTAAAAGTAGTCTTAAAGATGGGGTCATAAAGTACAATCGTAGAGATGGCAAGATGGTACTTGAGCTGGAAGACGATGCTGCTAATGTTGTATTAGGCGTAGGCTATCGCATACCTACAAAAGAAGACTGGAAAGAACTGTTGGACGAGTGTAAATGGGAAGCCGAGACTTTTACGGCTCCGATAGAATGGGACCCATCGCAGAAGAAATTCATTAAACTATGGAAAGTGACCGGACCAAACGGAAACTCTATCATTCTACCGAATAGCAATGGTTATAAATTCGAAAAAGGTTATGAAAAAGAAGATTACACCTTCTATACTACATCTACATTACGTCCGCGTAATGAACCGCTGTTTTATGATTATTTGAACGATATGACCGCTTGGACGGTGAGATGGTCTATTGAAGCAAAGGAGACATCAGACGGAAATATCGAGGAACCATATTTTGATGATGATATACGCCGTATGTGTGGTTTCGTGATACGACCGGTATTCGACCTCTACTCAAATAAATAAGTGTCTGAAAAAAAAGATAACGTTTTTAAAAAGGAATTAAGTATGAACACAATACGAACCAAAAAGCTCATTACGCTATCATCAGGCAGATGGGCAAGAATAGGGTTCAGCGTATTGCTTACATCGCTCTTCACGGTAGGCGCTCAGGCGCAGACCGATGGTGAGGGCATAGCTGATCCGCCACGCGATACTAATAAGGAACTGCGCACTAATACTTGGAGCATTTACGCTCAGGGAGGATTGTCGTGGGCTAATGGTGTGTGGTATGAGAACTTCGACGCCAAGAAGAGCTATAAGCAGTCGCCGGCAGTAGGTGGCGGCATCGACTTCACCATTCGCCCGTGGGTTCGCATTGGTGCCGACTACATCTGGTCGCGCTATCGCCGTGAGCAACGCTTCGACAAGCTCGACACCGACGCGTCGCCAGCAAAGACATACGGCAATTACGTAATCAACACGCACAACGTGAAGCTCGGCGTACAATTCAACTTCATGGAGTTCTGGCCTAACCGCAAGCCACAATGGCTCAACATCTGGATGGGCACTGGCTTAGGAGGCACATTCGCACGTGGCAATGAGTATGGTATATGGGTGGGCAACACCGTCTCTGAGAACGGCAACACCAAGCCTTTCTTCGGCGATATCAATATCAGCAACGACGCCACGGTGACCGTAACAGGCAAGGTGGCTACTGTCAACCGCCGCGAGAAGTTTGACAAGCTCTTCATCCCTGCCACCCTCCACATTGAGGCTGACGTGAGCCGACAGTTCACATTAGGCCTAAAGGGCGAAATGGACTGGCTGCTCAATCGTCAGGAAGTGGCTCCGAAGAACCTCATCTACGCTCTTGCTACCGTTCGTTACAACTTCGTGAAGAGCCGTGCAAGCAAGCTGCGTGAGTTTTACGGCGAAGAGATTGCTGCTCTTAACGACCGCGCCAACTCTCTGCGCCAGGAGGCTGAAGCCGAAAAAGCACGTGCTGATAGTGAGGCTGCTCTCCGTCAGCAGGCTGAACAACACAACAGCGACCTCCAACGCCAGCTCGACGACTGTCAGCAAGGCAAAAAGGTTGTGGCAGAAGCACCCGAGCACTACGTACAGTTCGCCAACAACAGCTCATATATGAGTCGTGAGGAGACCGACCGTCTGCGCTCGTTCGCCCGAAGCATGAAGGGCGAAAAACTCGCCATCCTCGCCGAGGCAAGCACGCCGGGCACTCCCGAATATAATCAGGCCATCTCCGAGCGCCGCCTGAAGCGAGTGGTGAAGGTATTGCTAAAGGAAGGCTTCGCACCCGAAGACCTCCATCCGCAGACCGCCATTGGAGCCAAGAACGGCAAGAACAACTACGAAGGCCGCCGCGTAACCATCACTGTAAAGAAATAACAGCATAAAACAAGAAAACTATGAAAGCAATAAAGTCAATAATGTTAGCCAGTACGATGTTGCTGGCGACACAGGCGTTCTTCAGCTCTTGTCGGGAGAACGCACCCGAGATAGACTACGAGATGAAGGTCACAGTAGTCAACGACTTCGCCAAGGTGGTGGATGCCATCAACAGCGGTGCGCTGAAGAACGAGCAAGCTATCTTACAACTCGTGGCAGCCATCGATAAGATGAACGTCAACCAGCAGACGAAGCTCCAAGCCATCATGGACGTTATCGTCTCATTGAACAACACCCTCGATGCCAAGCTCGCCACCATCGAAGCTGCCCTGAAAGCGCAGACCATCACCATGGAGAACAAGCTGGCGCTCATCGAGCAGGTAATAAAGAGTCAGGGCACCACGCTCGAGACCAAGCTCGGAGCCATCGAGGCTGCAATGAAGGAGCAGACAATCGCGTTGTCGGACAAGCTGACGCTTATCGAGCAAGTCATCAAGGACCAGACCAACAGTTTCAATACCAAGATGGATATGCTCGCACAAGCCGTCCAAAGCTTGCCTGACTACACAGAAAAGCTCGAAGCTATCAAGACTGCCTTTGAGAACATTAACCCCAATTCGCAGCTCGAAACTTTAAATGCCCTTCTTGATAAATATGGCCAAAACTTCACTGACAGACTCGCTACTATCTCAGGAGCGTTCATAACGATTGGGTACGGAAATGGCAAGTTGGATCAAATTGCAACAGCTATCGAGTCTCTGAGTGGTTACGGCGACAAGCTTGACGCTATCAATAAACAGATGACAGCTCTGCTGCAGGCTCTTGAGAGCGGCAACATGAGCGAAAAGGACGCCATGGCTGAGGTTGCCAAGAAGCTTAAGGAACTGGAGCTGAATGCTGGCGTAGGTATACCAAAGGAAACCATGGAGTATGTTGACCTCGGATTGCCAAGCGGTATAAAGTGGGCAAAATGCGACCTTGGCGGAACAAGTCCTGAAAAGTATGGCGACATTTACGCTTGGGGCGAGACCTGGACAAAGATCAATTACGATTATTATTACTTCACTGACATAGTAGAGGGACAATACACGAAGTACGATAGCCGTGACAAGAGATTCTTCCTCGAGAAGGAAGATGATGTGGCCTATCTGCGACTTGGAGAAGGATGGAGATACCCGACATGGAACGAAATGCAGGAATTGATCGATAACTGTACGGTTACGGAGTCTACACTCAATGGAGTTCTGGGTGTGATGTTTATATCTAAAAAGAACAACAACTACATCTTCTTCAGATACTACCATTACTACTCTCCATTAAAAAGATCATATAGCTGGCTATGGACAAGTGCTGTAGTGGAAAGTGACCCGAGAAAGGCTAAAAGTTTGTATTTTGAAAGAAGCAATGAAACTGGTAAAATCGTTGTAAAGCGAGACGATGCAAATAGAGATTCTCGATTGCCAATTCGTCCGGTTTACGTAAAGAGAGCAGCAAAAGAATAACAGAACTGAATAACCATATCAACTCCTCTTCCTCCAGTAGGGAAGGAGCGATATAAGAAAGTGGCGGAGGTCTCTGGTCTCCGCCACTTTTATACAAGATAGCCAATAACGAAAAAAGCTGAACCTCAATTCTGAGATTCAGCTTTTTCTTTTGAGGTACCTAGCAGAGTCGAACTGCTCTACACGGTTTTGCAGACCGTTACCTAACCGATCGGCCAAGGTACCAAAGTATTGTTCCTTATTTGCGGTTGCAAAGGTAGACATAATAAATCATTCCGCCAAATGTTTTTGAAGAAAAATTCATACTTTTATCAAAAAACTTTCATTTTTATTGATTCGCTCCTATTTACACATTAATATATATACCTAATTTTAGGTAAAACACACTATATAGCATAAAAAACGCAGTAAAGAATGTAGGCGAATCAAACAAATATGGATAACTTTGCATTAAGCATACATCTAACAAAACATTAAATACAATATAAAAATGACACGAACAATAAAAAAACTTGTGTTTTCGCTCTATACCATCGCTGTGGTGTGTATGGGCGCCGCCACAGTAATAGAGAAATACCAAGGCTCTGAATTTGTATCGGCACACATTTACGGCACGTGGTGGTTCGCGCTCGTATGGGCATTGTTAGCTGCCACTGCCACCGTCTATTTCCTCCGAAACCGCACGAAGTCGTGGACGGGCATCACGCTCCATCTCTCGTTCCTCGTGATTCTCGCAGGAGCGTTCCTCACCCACATAAGCGCCGAACGGGGCATCATCCATCTGCGCCTCGGCGAGACCACCGACCGCTACACCGTCTTTACTGACGGCACGAACGCAAGCAGCGAGAGCCTGCCGTTCCAGATACGCCTCAATAAGTTCAGCATACAGTATCATCCCGGCACGGACGCCGTGGAGGACTACGTGTCGCAGTTCAGCATCACGAAGGACGGACAGACCGTGCAAGGACAGGTATCGATGAACCGTATATTCACTTGCGGCGACATGCGCCTCTATCAGGCTTCGTACGACAGCGACGAACGGGGCGTCTCACTCGCCACCAATTCTGACCCCTTCGGCATCCCCGTCACCTACACCGGCTATGCCCTACTTTTCCTTTCCCTCATCCTCATGCTCTTCGATCCGCGCGGAGCTTACCGCGCCCTACTCCGAAGCGAGCATCTCCGCAAGGGAGCGCTCCTCACAGTCATGGCTGTAGCTACGTTCTTCGGTAGCACCGCCTCTGCTGCAGACCATACGCCCCACGCCCTGCCCGAAAAGACAGCAGAAAAATTCGGCGAGCTGTTCATCCTCCACAACAACCGCATCTGCCCCATGCAGACCTTCGCCATCGATTTCACCAAGAAACTCTACGGAGCACAATCCTACAAAGGACTGACAGCCGAGCAGGTGCTCACGGGATGGATATTCTGGGGAGAAGAATGGATGAATGAGCCTATAATAAAGGTGAAGAGTGGCGATCTGAAGCAGACACTCCAGCTGCCCGACTACGTTTCGGCAGGGTTCTTCTTCGATAAGGATATGGGCGGATACACGCTCGGTCCGTACGTCAAGGAGTATTACGAGGGCAATAAGGACAAGTTCCATACTCAGGCGTCCGCCCTTGACGAGCGCATACAGCTGGTAATGGACCTCCGTCGCGGCACCCTCCTAAAGATATTCCCCATTAAGTCTGACAATGGAAAGACGGCTTGGTACGCACCCACAGCCGACCTACCTGCCTCCCTCGACTACAAAGAGCGGAGCTACATACAGTACGTCTTCACCCTGCTCTACGACTATGCAGAAGCCAACCGCCAGGACAGCATCTGCCATACGCTTGACAAGATGCAGGCATTGCAGATCAAGAACGGCGCCGCTTCCATTCCGTCAGAGAAGCAGACCACAGCGGAACGTACATACAACCACATCCCCTTCGCCACCATCCTCTTCGTCCTGTGCCTCACGATGGGCGTCCTCTCGTTCCTCTACACCGTGACGCGCATCTGCCGCCAATGCCGCCTTGAGAGCAACCACGACCCGCGCGCCACAAAACGCAGACGCTCCGACATCATCGTAAGACGCTTCTCACGAACTGTCATGGCAGCCGCCTTCGTCTCGCTCACCTACTGTGAGTATCTGCGCTGGACCATAAGCGGCACCATCCCTATGGCAAACGGCTATGAGACGATGCTCTTCGTGGCATGGACGGTCATGCTGCTCAGCCTCCTGCTCAGCTTCCGCTTCCCCATCATGCTCACATGCGGCTTCCTCATGTCGGGCTTCTTCCTGCTCGTAAGCCACATCAGCCAGATGGACCCGCAGATAACACACGTCATGCCTGTGCTCAATTCGCCCCTGCTGAGCATACACGTCAGCATCATCATGATGGGCTTCGCGCTCCTGTCCCTGACGTTCATCAATGCCATAACAGCCCTGACCGTGAAGCTGATAAACCGCGACGCCACCCGTCAGATGGCAGCCCTGCAGAGCCTTTCGCTCCTTTTCCTCTATCCTGCCGCCACCACCCTCGGCATCGGCATCTTCGTCGGAGCCATCTGGGCAAACGTCTCGTGGGGCGAATACTGGGGATGGGACCCCAAGGAGGTATGGGCGCTTATCACGTTCATGGTGTATGCCGCCGCCCTGCATCCCAAGACGCTGCCCACTCTCAGACGTCCCGTGACGTTCCACGTGTTCATGCTCCTGGCATTCCTCACCATCCTCATGACATACTTCGGTGTCAACTATGTCCTTGGCGGCATGCATAGCTACGCATGACATTATTCTTATATACAATGCTAATCCCGGCAAAAACCAATCAGAAAATTGGTTTTGCCGGGATTTTTTGATTAATTTTGCAAACATACAAACACGAATCATGACACAAATCAAAAAAAACAGTATCATTGCTGCAGCATTTGCCATCGCCGCAGCCACTTCTCTTACAGCCAATGCGCAGAAGCATACGGCTGCGCCAGTTCCCATTCTCCCTCTTCCTGAGCAGAAACAGATTGACTGGCAGAAGATGGAGACATACGCCTTCATCCACTTCGGTCTCAACACCTTCAACGACCGCGAATGGGGATATGGCGACTCAGACCCCAAGACATTCAATCCCACACGCCTCGACTGCGAGCAGTGGGCACGCACACTCGTGGCTTCGGGCATGAAGGGCGTAATCCTCACCGCCAAGCACCACGACGGATTCTGCCTGTGGCCGTTCGAAGGCAACGACTATAACATCAGCCAATCGCCCTATAAGGACGGCAAGGGCAACATCGTACGCGAACTTTCAGAAGCCTGCAAGAAGTACGGACTGAAGTTCGCCGTCTATCTCTCGCCGTGGGACCGCTCACGTGCCGACTATGCCAAACCCGGCTATCTGCCCTACTTCTACGCTCAGCTCCGCGACCTGCTCACCAATTACGGCGACGTCTTCGAAGTCTGGTTTGACGGAGCCAACGGTGGCGACGGCTATTACGGCGGCGCTTGCGACTCACGCACCATCGACCGTAAGAACTACTATAACTATCCGCGCATCTTCGAGATTCTGGACAGCATACAGCCGCAAGCAGTGGTCTTCGGCGACGGCGGACCCGGATGCAGATGGGTGGGCAACGAGAAGGGATTCGCCGGCGAAACCAACTGGGCTTTCCTCCGCAAGGGCGAGGTTTATCCCGGCTACTCTAAGCACACCGAACTGCAGTACGGACATGCCGACGGCAATCAGTGGACACCGGCAGAATGCGACGTATCCATCCGTCCGGGATGGTTCTATCATCCCGAGGAAGACGGAAAGGTGAAGTCGCCTGACCAGCTGGTCGACCTCTACTATCGCAGCGTGGGACACAACGCCACTCTCCTGCTCAACTTCCCCGTTGACCGTGACGGCCTCATCCATCCCGTCGACTCAGCCAACGCCGTACGTTTCCACAAGATCATAGAGCGCGAGCTCTCTCATAACCTCGTGGCAGGCATGAAGCCGAAGGTAAGCAACGAGCGCGGAACAGAGTTTGCGGCAAAGGCTCTCACCGACAATTCGTGGGACACATACTGGGCAACAACCGACGGAGTGACCACAGCTGACATTACATTCTCCTTCAAGAAGCCGCAGAAGATCAACCGCATCATGCTGCAGGAGTATATCCCCCTCGGACAGCGCGTAAAGAAGTTCGTGGTGGAATATCTTGACGGCAAGCAATGGAAGCCGGTAAGCCAGAACGAGGAGACCACCACCATCGGATACAAGCGCCTCCTCCGCTTCCTCACCGTAGAGACCAAGGGCGTGCGTGTGCGCATCCTCGACTCACGCGGACCCATCTGCCTCAACAACGTGGGCGTGTTCTTCGGAGGCGACGACGCACAGCTGACATGGAGCCCCACGTCAGAAGCCATCAAGTCGCTGCCGTTCTCGCTCGTAGGCATCAGCGAGACTGAGCAGACTAAGGCCACCGACCGCGACCCGCAGACCGTGCTCTTCACCACCTCTAAGGAACTGATCATCGACCTCGGCAAGAACACAGAGGTGTCACAATTGCTCTATCTCCCCGACCAGAGCGACGCTCACCGCGGCCTCATCCATTCCTACACCATCTCGGCATGTGACGCCAAGGGCAACGTCATAAAGACGCTGAAGTCTGACGAGTTCTCGAACATCCAGAACAACCCCATCCTTCAGACCGTCACCTTCCCCGCCACCACCACCCGCTTCCTCAAACTGAGCGCTGACCGCATGGTAAAGGATGGCGAGCAGATAGGAATAGCAGAACTCGGCGTGAAGTAATAAGACATTCAAGAACAACAATATAAGAAGTAAAAAGATTGAGGGTGTGTCATGACTCACAAACATGAGTCTGACACACCCTTAATCATATCAAGTCTTTTATCAACCAACCGACATAAAGGACAACGGGACTAAACACTATGCATATATCACATATTGTTTTTTTCAATGCAAGCTTCATACTTCCCATTTCCTTTCTGCGAGAGTTGATTATAACTATAGTGCTAATAAAATACAATCCATAAAGGCTCCATGTTATGGGGGACAACCATTTGACATTTGCATTATAGGTTATTATGCCGCATATACAAAAAGCCATAGAAATCCAGTCGTGTAATATTCTCATAGTGGATACATATCATTCAACATTTTATTTATGCATATTGCAAAGTTAGTGAATATTAATGGCATTAACGTTTAATTCGGGACAAAAAGTCGTCCGAAAGCGGCAGTATTGTGAAACAAAAGACCATCTTTTGCATCAAAATTGAAACATTATATCACGATGATGTAACATAATTGTAATAAAAAATGTCTATCTTTGCATCCGAAACAATTGATAACCATAAAGTTTTAAGAATGGATTTTAGCAAACAAGCACTGTTTATGCTAATGCTGACAGGCGGCACACTCAACTGTTTGCCAGCAGCAGCCACTAAGACGGACGTCTTGGAAACAGTAAAAGATCTGATGCAAGTTAACGGAAAAGTGGTGGACGAGAAAGGCGACGCCATTATCGGAGCAACGGTAGCCGTGGACGGCACCAGTCTCAAGACCATTACCGACGTGGAAGGCAATTTCACTTTGTCGAACGTGAGGCGCGGAGCCATGATGTCCGTATCGTACATCGGCTACGAGCGCACCTTCGTAAAGGCGGCAAAGGATGTCAGCATAGAACTTAAGGAAGACGACCATCAGCTTAAGGAAGTGGTGGTCGTAGGCTACGGTCGTATGCAACGTAAGGACATAACCTCGTCAATCACGACTGTCAATTCGGACGACCTCAACAAGGGCGTATTCACCACACCTGCCGAGATGCTGCAAGGCAAAGTGCCCGGTCTTACGGTAACGACAAGCAGCAACCCTAACGAACCAAATTCATCGGTCATACTTCGCGGTGCATCCACATTGCGCGAAGGCGATGCCATGCAACCTTATTATATAGTGGACGGCATTCCGGGCGCTGACCTCTCACTCGTCGCCGCTGACGACATTGAGAGCATTGACGTGCTGCGCGACGCCACAGCCACAGCCATCTACGGATCGAAGGCAGCCAACGGCGTGATTATCGTCACCACAAAAAAAGGCAAGCGCGGCTCAGCACATGTCAGCTACAACGGATATGTGGCTATAGACAATGTGGCTAAGGACATAAAGCTGGCTACTGCCGACGACCTCCGAAACTACGCCAAAGCCAACAACTTCACGCTGCCCAGCGACGAGGGAGCCAATACTGACTGGCAGAAGCAGGTGGAGCGTACTGGCATCTCGCACAGCCACAACCTTGCGGTGAGCGGAGGCAACGACAGATCGAACTATAACGTCAGCCTCAACTACGTTGACCGACAGGGCATCATACGCAATACGGACAACAAGACCTTCGGCGCTCGTGCCATGGCACAGTCGAGGGTGCTCAAGGACCACCTAACACTGGCACTCGGCATTAACGCCAACCAGACCACAGCAGAGGGTGTGGTGAACGGCATAAAGGGCATGAGCGTAACGGACGCCATGGTTTATTACTCGCCGCTGCAGCCGGTCAGAAACGCGGACGGCAGCTGGTTCGGATCTACGTCCGTGACCAACTACTTCAACCCCGTATCAATGATCAATGAGGACACGCAGAAGAACGTCTACAAAAGAATGCAGATAACGGGTAAGGCTGACCTCAGAATCGTAGACGGACTGACGCTGAGCGCCAACTACTCGTACATGGCTGACCAGAACACATACAGCCAGTATCACTCCACCAAGTCGCAGATAGTGAACACTAACGGACAAGCCACACGCAACACATACCAGAACAACAAGAGTGTCTTCGAGCTTTATGGCAACTACGACACCACCATAGCCAAGATGCACCGACTGGGAGTGATGCTCGGCTACTCATGGGAGGAGAACAACAACAATGACGGATTCGGACTTACAGTAAAAGACTTCTATAACGACAACCTGAAATGGTATAACCTGTCATACGCCAACAGCATCGACGGCATGGACGCCGTGGAGAGCGGAGCAGAATCGACGCTGCGTATGATATCGTTCTTCGGCAGACTTAACTATTCTTTCAACTCGAAGTATAACCTTCAAGCCACAGTACGTCGCGACGGTTCGTCAGCCTTCGGCAAGAACAACCGTTGGGGCACATTCCCTTCCGTATCAGCAGCATGGCGCCTTTGCGAGGAGAACTTCGTGAAGAACCTCAACGTATTCAACGACCTCAAGCTTCGCGTGGGCTACGGAGTGAGCGGCAATTCGCAGGGCTTCGATGCCTACACAGCCATCCGTACTTACGGTACGTCGGGATGGTTCTCGTACACCGACGCCAACGGTCAGACCTCTCAGAAGCACACGCTGGGAGCACTCAGCAACGCCAACCCTGACCTTAAGTGGGAACGCACGGGAATGTTCAATGTCGGACTGGACTTCAGCGTGCTCAACAACCGCCTCTCGGGTACCATCGAATACTACGACAAGCGCACAAGCGACCTTATATACGACTATCCTGTGTCGACCAACCGCTATCCTTACGGACTGATGACTGCCAACGTGGGCGACATCAGCAACAAGGGCGTGGAGATAACCATCAATGCCATCCCCGTAAAGACGAAGGCATTCGAATGGAGCACCACTCTCAATCTCTCGCACAACAAGAACGTGGTGGAGAAGCTCTCCAACGCCACATATTCCGTAAAATACATCGACGAGGCGTCACCTGAGCTCAGCGGCAACCACGGTGTGTACGTGCAGCGACTCATGGAAGGATGTCCGATTGGTCAGTTCTACACCTACGAATGGGCTGGATATGACGAGAACGGCACATCACAATACTACGTGCATGACGCCAATACAGGCGAGCGCACCGGCGAGACCACCATCGACCCACAGGACAAGGACCGCACAAAGGTGGGAAGCGCACAGCCGAAGCTCACGCTCGGATGGAACAACACGCTGACCTACAATAACTGGTCGCTCAACATGTTCTTCCAGGGAGTGTTCGGCAATAAGGTGTTCAACGGACTGCGTGCGCAGGGCAACGCCATCACAATGCTGAGCCAGGGCAAGAACGTCTTCGCCGAGGCACTTACCGAACAACGCTACGGCGACGTCAACTCGCAGAAACCGTCAGACCGTTACATCGAGAACGGCAGTTACCTGCGCCTCTCATCAATGACGCTGACATACAGATTCGGCAAGATTGGCGACTGGGTGAACAATCTCTCTGTCTATGCTACATGCAACAACGTCTTTACGCTGACAAGCTTTAAGGGCACCGACCCTGAAGTTAACCTCGGCGGACTGACACCGGGCATTGTATGGCGAAACAACTATTATCCCCGTACACGCACGTTCATGGTGGGCATGAAGGTGAACTTCTAAACGACAAAAGCATATAAACGGTATTAACGAAACAAGGCAATGAAGAATATAATAAAAATGACATTGGCTGCGGCAGTGCTCGGCATTACAGCCAGTTGCACCGACCTGGACGTGGACGTGAAATCAAAATACACGGAATATCCCAATGATCCGGTTGCCATAGAGGGCAAGATGTCGGACGTCTACTACTCGTTCCGTCAGGCACTCGGCAACAACTATAACCGCGTGCAGACATTCTCTTCTGACGAGGCTACGGGCGTGTCGTTCGGCACAGACTACTTTGACAAGGGCGAGAACATCCATCCCTCCATCCATAACTTCATGTCAGGCGACGATCCTGCAAGCTATTGGACCGACCTGGCAAGCGGCATCACAAAGTGTAACAAGATTATAGAAGAATTTAAGGAGACTCCAAAGGTGGCAGCTCCTGCCCGCCTGATGCGCGCCTTCTATCACTTCATACTTATGGACAGCTATGGCGACGTGCCCGTGCTGGACCATCTGCCCGCTGACAATGAGGCTGTGGTGCGCAGCCCACGTAAGGAGGTGGCTGAGTTTATAGAGAAAGAGGTGAAGGAATGCCTGCCAGACCTCTCGGACAAGAACGACGCTTCCACCTACGGCAAGCCGAACAAATGGATGGCTGAGGCGCTGCTCGTCAAGCTGTATATAAACTGGGGAGTGTATACCTGTGGCGACGTTACCAAGTATGACGTTGCCACAACAAAGAACAGCAAGCTGGACGAATGCGTGAAGTACTGCGACGACATCATCGGCAGCGGTCTGTTCAATCTGAACGACCCGTACCGCAAGAAGTTTATGTTTGACAACGGTCCGCAGATAAAGGACTTCATCTACGCCATGCCTTACGACAAGGTAAGCGCACTGGGCTTGCTCTACGGTCGCTACCGCGCATTCCGCCGCATTGACGACGGCGACACGCAGGGCTATTACGGAGGAAAGATGGGCAAGTCGTGCGCCGGCATCTGTGCCATGAACCCCGAATTTGCTGACCTGTTCTGTCTTGAAGACGACGACCGCAACGATGCCGTACTCAAAGGAAAGGTGTTCATACACGACGCCATAACCGGCGAGGAGACTGACCAGCCTTACATATATAAAGGCACTCAGCTGGAACTTACAAAGACCATAACCCTGCAAGAAGGCGGACTGGCTACGCTCAACTGTGGTGCTACGCCGGACGGATGGCGTCAGGGCTATCGCTCCATCAAGTTCTATCCTAACCCAAATGAGTATAGCGCATACAACCGCTATCAGAGTAACGACGTGCCTATCTTCCGCTTCGCCGACATCATCCTCACAAAGGCAGAGGCTATAAAACGCGGAGCCACCGCCACCAACGGCGATACGCCACAGTCGCTCTTCAATCAGATTCGCAGTTACGTGCATGCTCCCCTGCTCGACCACAATCCTTCGCTTCAGGAAATCCTCGACGAACGCGGTCGCGAATTCTTCGACGAGAACTGGCGCCGCAACGACATGATACGCTTCGGCACGTTCGAGAGCGAATACGGATTCCACAAACACAGCAATCCGGACGCACGCTTCGACAAGACATGCCGCATCCTGCCCGTCCCCGACGATATCCTCAAAGAGAATACCAACTGGGAACAGAATCCAGGATACAACAACTAATTATAGCAATTGCAAACACCCTGCCTACCACAGCAAACAATCTCACTGATAAATTCCTGTTTGGCGGTTAGTTTGCCTGACAATATTTGCATTTCTAATGCTCAATACTCCTCGTTCAGCGCACAACAAAATCTTTGGTGCGAAATTCTTGAGTTTTGAGCGTGCAGCGATA
>ERZ506929.567-NODE-567-length-15394-cov-4.929070_pt1 | contig 15394 bp, 11 predicted proteins | sample MGYA00513173_ERZ506929 | MGnify/ENA metagenome assembly ERZ506929 | reverse complement strand
GCACAGGAAATATTCAGATTGCCAGCTATCGATTTTATCGAAGCTGAAATATGTGATCTATATTGGCAGTATGAGCGGCATTGTTATTACAACAAAGCTGAGAAAGAGGCAATAAAGCAACTGCTTGCCGTGCGTAAGCGATTGCTCGACAAGGAGTTTGTCATGGATGACAATTATAAGCAGTTGCTAAATGACTTTAACAAGGCCATGACGGATCAGCTGCTGCAAATGCGCCGCACTGTTATCTCAACCTACAACGCTGTAAAACAGGTGTCGGCCGATTATGACATTACAGCCATGGGAAAATGCTTCATGGCCTACCAGTTTTCGCCATTGCATCCAGATCAGTCTAAACGCGAGAAAGGTATCTGGAAAATTTTGTGCGGCGCATACGATGATTTTGTGCCGCTTTATCAAGATGGGGTAATCTCGTCTGGATGGCAATATAGCGGTGGTGAACCCGAATCGGAAAATAACATGCTCTACTTGAGCGAGAAGACCGACAACTGGAATGAAGGGTTAAACCCAGAGCTGACTTCCGACATGCATCTCGTATACCCATTCCACAATCTCTATGAACATACATGCTTCTCAATCTTTAACCTTTTATGGGTGCGCGATTTTAATGTGGAAATCTCCGTGGAATACGATTATGCAACATATAAGGAGTGATTTTTTAGCATGGTTGTAATGACTAAATTTTTTTTGTAACTTTGGGCACTTAAACATTTCATTAATTCTAAATACCTGGGTTACGCATGACAACACTGGAAAAATACATTTGGGTGGTCAACGCTCTATATCGTGCTGGTAGCCACGGACTGTCGCTGAAGGAACTCAGCGAAAAGTGGGAGCTTGACGAGAGCATAAGCTATGGCGAACCTCTTCCGCGCCAGACCTTCAACCGTTGGAAAGACAACATACTCATGTCGCTTGGGGTGAATATCGACTGCCGGCTAAAGGGCGGCTATCGTTACTACATCTCCAATCCCGAGAGTCTTGCCAATGGCGAACTGTCGCGTTGGCTGCTCGATACCTATTCTACAGCAAACACGTTGTCACAAAATACATCGCTCAAAGACCGCATCCTTGTAGAGGAGATCCCGTCGAGCCGTCATTTCCTTACGGATATTGTTGATGCCATGAAGGGCAACAACGTCATAATGGCTACTTATCGGAATTTCCACTACAAGAATTCCTATACATTCCCCATTGCGCCATACTGTCTGAAAATGTTCCAGAAGCGTTGGTACGTGCTCGCGCTCAGCATCAACGAAGACAGGTTGCGTATCTACGGACTTGACAGATTTGAGAATATAGAAATAACAAAAGATCATTTCAAGTTCCCTAGCGACTTCAATGCCAAGGACTATTTCTCCAGCTTCTTCGGCGTAGTAATAGACGAGGATATACCCTTGCAACGAATTGTTGTTCGTGCCTTTGGTGTACACCAACACTACATGCGCTCTCTTCCATTGCATCCCTCACAGAAAGAACTTTGTTCTTGCAACGAATATGCCGACTTCGAACTTACGCTTCGTCCCACTTACGACTTCATAATGGAGTTGCAAAGCTATGGGACGATGATAGAAGTGATGGAACCACATTCGCTAAGGCAGACTATGAAATGTTGTATAAGCGATCTGTGTAGATTGTATAAAGCACCCATGATAAAATAACTCTCGCCAAAGCGGATGAGAATGTTTTGCTTTAGTTACCTTTGTGGCGAATGTAACCCTCTAACCGAAGGAACTATAGCTAACGTAGACTTCTCAGGTCGCATCGCATGGATTTACAAACAAAATGCTCTACTTTTAGTAGTTGAGCGCAAAATATTTACGTATGAAAATACTTCATTTATCAGACACGCATGGTCAGCACAATCGGCTTCCAGAATTACCGTGGGCAGATGTAATCATACATTCTGGTGATTTTAGTTTCGGAGGTTCAAAACGAGAAATTATAGACTTTTTAAATTGGTTCTGTTATCTGCCATACAAATATAAAATTTTTATTGCAGGTAACCATGACGATTTTCTTTGGGATAGCGAAATAGAATTTCTTCCTGAGAATTGTTATGGACTCAGGTATTCTTGTGTCACTATAGAAGGAGTGAGGTTTCATGGCATTCCAATGTTTGTACAGGATTGTGTGTCAGGATTAATTAATACTGGAATTGAGAAAATATGTCCAGATACGGATGTACTAATAACTCATTGTCCGCCATTTGAAATTTTGGATTTTGACAACAATATTCATTACGGCTCAAAGGATCTATTAACTGCTGTTGAAAAAATCAAACCACGTTACCATCTTTTTGGTCATATTCATGCTAACAATGGCATTGAGGTGCATGGCTCCACAACCTTCATCAACTCTGCAATTGTAAACGAAATTTATGGAGACATTCAACCTTGGCATTTGATTGAAATATGAGCCATTATGACATCAGAACCACTCAACCAAGATACGGAAATCATCAAGAAATCGTTCTACATTACGTTTAACTACTTGATTAAGAACTTCGGCTTGCACTATCTTTGGCGCAGCCTAAAATAAAAAATCGGTGCAACTTGTTGTTTTCAACTTGTTACACCGATAAAGTTGCGGAGGCAGGACTCGAACATGCGACCTCCAGGTTATGAGCCTGGCGAGCTACCAACTGCTCCACTCCGCGATATTAACCATTTGCGTTATTCAGAATGTTGTTGTGATGTCATTGCTGAATTGCGAGTGCAAAGGTATGGCTTTTTTGTTAAACCTCCAAATGTTTTGGCTACTTTTTTAATAAAAACTTTAAAAAAGTGCATTTCCGCCCCTTTTTCTTGGCTTTTTATGAGTTTTGCTCCGATTCTTCTTACCTTTGCATGAGCTAAAGTATACATATATAATAATGTAATGAGTAAGATTGGGGATATTTGTCTTTCGGAAGGAAGAGTTGAGGATAATGTAGTGAGGGGGCGGTTTGCTCCTTCGCCAACTGGACGCATGCATCTTGGTAATGTGTTTGCGGCGTTGTTGTCATGGTTGTCAGCCAAGTCGCAGGGCGGAAAGTGGCTGCTTCGTATTGAGGATATCGACCCGCAGCGTTCGCACCGCGAGTATGCAGAACTGATAATGGACGACCTGCGATGGCTCGGACTGGAGTGGGACGAGGGTCCTTACTGGCAAAGCGAGCGCGGCGACATTTACGAACATTATCTGAAGGTGCTTGCCGATAAGGGAATGACTTATCCTTGCTATTGCACCCGTGCTGACATCCTCGCCACACAGGCACCGCATGAGAGCGACGGACGAGTGGTTTATAAGGGCACGTGCCGCAATCTGCCGCCCGACTCGCGACGCGGACCTGCCGCCATTCGTATGCGAGTGCCGGAGGAAGGGAAGGGCATTGTGACGTTCACGGACGGTCATTACGGACCGCAGACCGTCGACCTCACCTCGCAATGTGGCGACTTCATCGTGCGTCGCAAGGACGGGGCATGGGCTTATCAGCTTGCCGTGGTGGTGGACGATGCCTTGATGGGCGTCACGGAGGTGGTGCGTGGACGCGACCTGCTTCTCTCGTCGCCGCAGCAGATTTATCTCGCCGGTCAGCTTGGCTTCCGTTCGCCCCACTTCATCCATCATCCGCTGCTCTGCAACGAAGCCGGACAGCGACTTTCCAAGCGCGACCGCAGTCTGGACATGGCAGCGCTGCGTGAGCGTTATGCCCCGGAAGAGATAGTCGGAATGCTTGCCCGTGCCGCAGGATTGCAAGCCACGGACGCGCCGATAACTGCCGCAGACCTCCTTCCCGCCTTCTCCTGGAAGAAGATAGGAACGGCGGACCTGACGTTCTAAGTTGTAGGAATAATAGGCTAAAAGGCAGGTTTTTGTTATCTAAAGTGGTAAAATCCGCCTCTTTTATTTGTCCGTATGGATTAATTGCAGTAATTTTGCACATAGCAAAAACTATGTGCAACGTAGTTGGCACTATTTATATTAATAAGGTACAAAGAACAAACGCAGGTCATTATTCGTTATGTCAATATCAAAGACTCGACAAAAACTCGTTGACGTGGCAAGGCAGCTCTTCGCCAAGAACGGCATTGCCAACACCACGATGAACGACATCGCCGTGGCATCCGGAAAGGGTCGCCGTACGCTCTATACTTACTTCAACAGGAAGGAGGACGTGTATTCGGCTGTCATTGAGTCGGAGCTTGAGCGTCTTTCGGACAAGCTCGATGAGGTGGCGGCTATGAAGATGCGCCCGCAGGACAAGATTATAGAGCTTATCTACACCCACCTGAGCATGATACGCGAGACGGTTGTGCGCAACGGCAATCTTCGCGCCGAATTCTTCCGCAACATCTGGATGGTGGAGAAGGTGCGCAAGAAGTTTGACGAGGACGAGATTTCGATATTCCGCAAGGTGTATGCCGACGGAAAGGCGGACGGTGAGTTCGACATTGACGACATCGACCTCGTTGCCGATATCACCCACTATTGTATTAAAGGACTTGAGGTGCCGTTCATTTACGGTCGTCTCGGACACGGCATGACAGAGGAGGCGAGCAAGCCTCTTGTGGCTAAGGTGGTGTACGGTGCCTTGGGCAAACGCATTAATAATTAATTATTTTTTAAAATAAACAAGAAAATGGGATTACTTACAGGTAAGACTGCCATCGTAACAGGTGCAGCCCGCGGCATTGGTAAAGCTGTCGCTATGAAATTTGCGTCTGAGGGCGCTAATATCGCATTCACAGACCTCGTCCTCAACGACGAAATGGCCGCAGGACTCGAGGCTACTCGCAAGGAGATTGAAGCTCTCGGCGTAACATGCCGCGCTTACGCTGGCAATGCTGCCGACTTCGAGGAGACAGAGAAGACCGTTAAGCAGATACATGCTGACTTCGGTAGCATCGACATCCTCGTCAACAACGCCGGTATCACCAAGGACGGCCTTATGCTCCGTATGAGCGAGGCTCAGTGGGATGCTGTTCTGAACGTAAACCTCAAGTCAGCGTTCAACTTCATCCACGCTTGCGCTCCCGTAATGCTTCGTCAGCGCAGCGGTTCCATCATCAACATGGCTTCTGTAGTCGGTGTACACGGCAACGCAGGTCAGTGCAACTATGCCGCTTCTAAGGCAGGTATGATCGCTCTCGCCAAGTCTATCGCCCAGGAGCTTGGTCCTAAGGGCGTACGTGCCAACGCTGTAGCTCCCGGCTTCATCGAGACAGCCATGACAGCTCAGCTTCCTGAGGACATCCGCAAGGACTGGATGAAGAAGATTCCTCTCCGTCGCGGTGGTCAGACAGAGGACATCGCCAATGTCTGCCTCTTCCTCGCTTCTGAATTGTCAAGCTACGTAAGCGGTCAGGTTATCCAGATTGACGGTGGCATGAACATGTAATGCTCCGTAACGGAAACTTTTAAGATAATACGCCCTGAGAGGACAAAAGCAAGGATCGGTACCGACTCTTCCTTTTGCCTTCCCAGGGCGTTTTGGCTTATTACGCCAACCAAAGACATCATACACCCCAAGAAATTCATATATCTAACAAACAACACTCTAAAGATGCAAGTAGTCTACGAAGACAATCATATCATCATCGTCAACAAGGCAAGTGGCGAGATAGTACAAGGCGACAAGACCGGTGACAAGCCGCTCTCCGACATCGTGAAGGAATACATAAAGGTGAAGTACGCTAAGCCGGGCAACGTGTTCCTTGGCGTGGTGCATCGTCTTGACCGTCCCGTAGGCGGACTTGTTGTCTTTGCCCGCACATCCAAAGCCCTTTCGCGTCTGAACGAGATGTTCCGCACGGGTGACGTGCACAAGACCTATTGGGCTGTTGTCAAGAAACACTCCATCCCTGAGGAGGGCACACTCACCAACTGGCTCGTCCGCAATGAGAAGCAGAACAAGAGTTATGCTTACGACAAGGAGCGCCCCGGTGCCAAGAAAGCCATCCTAAAATACCGTCTGCGTGCCGAGTCGGACAACTATATGCTCCTTGAGGTGACTCTCCTCACCGGTCGTCATCACCAGATACGCTGCCAGCTTGCCCACATGGGCTGCCCCATAAAGGGCGACCTGAAGTACGGAGCGCCGCGCAGCAATCCCGACGGAAGCATCTCGCTGCTCTCGCGCCGCGTAGAATTTGTTCATCCTGTATCGAAAGAACCCATCTGCGTGGAGGCCCCCGTGCCCAACGACCGTCTGTGGCAAGACCTCGCACGCTGACCCTGCCGCTATGTAATATAGCAAGCCCCTCTTAAAACCAATCATAACAACACTATCGGATGAAGCCTGTATTAAAGAAAAGTCTTAAGGTGTTAGCGGCGCTAATAGCCTTGCCGCCAACCCTTCTTCTCATACTCTCCATACTGCTATACGTGCCCGCCGTGCAGAACTGGGCTGTAAAGCAGGTGGCAGCCTATGCTTCTGACGCCATGGACATGAACGTCAGCGTGGAACGTGTGCGCCTACGTTTCCCGCTCGACCTTGGTGTGTACGGCTTCCTTGCCACACAGCCCAACGACTCGCTCAAGGGCGTGACCGACACCATTGCCGATGCACGCCTTCTTGTGGCTGGCGTTAAGCTTATGCCGCTCTTCGATAAGCGGGTTGACGTGAAGCGCGTGGAACTGCTGGACGCCAAGATCAATACGGCACAGTTCGTACCTGCCGCCCGTGTTCGCGGTAGGGTGGGGAGCTTGCGCCTCTGTCCCAGTACTGTAAGGCTTTCCGATTCTGATGTTTCTCTCAGCACGCTGCGTCTTTCGCGTGCCGACATTGACGTATGCCTTAGCGACACTGTCCCCGAGGACACCACGCAGAGTGAAAACGTATGGCGCATAGCCCTCCAACGGTTGCATGCCGACCATTCCAACGTCACGGTGCACATGCCGGGCGACACGCTGCAAGTGGCTGTCGGACTTGGACGTACGGACGTTACCTCCGTACTTGTCGACCTTGCCAAGAACCAGTATCAGGTGGGTTCGCTCGACTGGCGTGAAGGATCTTTCGCCTATGACAACAACTTTGAGCGTCCGCAGAAAGGCGGACTCGACTATAATCATATCGCACTCTCGCCGTTGGCATTGCGCATCGACTCTCTCTTCTATTCCGACGCAGGACTGAAGATGAGGCTGCGCCGCTGTGCCTTTAAGGAGAAATGCGGCCTTGTGGTGAACGAGATTTCGGGAGCGTTGTCTCTCGATTCCGTCCACGTAAAGCTGCCGTCGCTCTTGCTGCGCACGCCCCATTCGCGCCTGTCAGCCAATATCGACTTCGACTTTAATACGTTTGCCGAGAAAAATCCCGGTCGTCTGAAGGCTAAGATGTATGGCTCCTTCGGCAAGCCCGACCTTCAGCTTTTCCTTGGTTTTATGCCTAAGAACTTCCTTAGGCAGTGGCCGTCGTCACCTCTCTCCATTGAGGGATCGGTTGACGGCAATATGCAGGCAATGAAGATAGACGCCCTGAAGGTGTCGTTGCCCGGTGCCTTCTCCCTTATGGCAAGCGGAAAGATGCAGAATCTTACGGACATCAAGCGTCTGCACGCCGCCATCACCGCTGACGCCCATACCGACGACATCTCCTTCGTCACCGCACTCCTCGACCCCTCGCTTTCTCGTTCGTTCCGCATTCCGCGTGGCATATCCCTGAAGGGAAATTTCCATGCGGACGGCCCGCGCTATGCCGCTGATTTCACGGCTTCGCAGGGTGGAGGCAGCGTCAAGGGCGACGCCCGCTTCGATATGAAGGGCTATGCTTATCGTGCACGCCTGACTGCCAACTCGTTGCGCCTCGCCAACTTCCTTCCTGACCTTGCCGTTGAGCCTTTCACCGGCGAGCTGACTGCGGAAGGAGCCGGACTCGACTTCCTCTCGCGACGTACGTGGATGGAAGCCAAGGGACGCATACGCCATTTCAGCTATTCCGGTTACGACCTTTCCAATATGAAGCTTGATGCCACCGTACGCGACGGTGTGGGTAAGGCTGTCCTCGACAGTCGCAATCCGCTCCTCAACGGCATCATCGACCTGCGCACGCTTATCAGCAACCGCCGCTTGGACGCAAGGCTTGCCTGCGACCTCCTCAATGCCGACTTCTATAAGATAGGCCTTACGAAGCGTCCTCTCTCCGCATCGCTCATTGCCGACGTCGAGCTTAACAGCAATCTTAAGAACGACCATTCTGCACGCGGCGTTATCGGCAACATCGTCGTGCGCGATTCTGCCCGTGCTTACCGACCGGAGAGTATTTCGCTGAACATCTTCACCCGTCCTGACTCCACCCATGCCGCCGTAACCTGCGGCGACTTCGCCTTGAAGATGGACGGACACGGAACCATAGAGCACATCATCGACTGTCTTACACGCACCAACGACGAAGCCATGAAGCAGCAGAAGGAGCGATACATCAATCAGTTGCGTCTGCGCGAACGTCTGCCGCAGCTCTCGTTCTATCTGGACGCAGGAAAGGAGAACGTCTTCTCCCGTACCATACGTCATTTCGGTTACGACTATCAGAACGCCTTTGTCGACATGTCGCTCTCCCCCCAGCGTGGCATCAACGGTTCCGTCCGTCTCGACTCGTTGATAGCTTCCGGCATTCAGCTCGACACCGTACGCCTCTCTTTCAGTTCCGACTCCGTGAAGACGCTGTTCGAGGGACAGGTGCGCAATAACCGCAATAATCCGCAGTATGTGTTCGACGCCCGCTTCCGTGGAGCCTTCCACGAGCAGTCGCTCTATCTCGGCACGCGTGTTTTCGACGCCCGCAACCGACTTGGCGTGGCTTTAGGACTCAGAGCGCAGATGGAGCATAACGGCGTGCGCCTCACGCTCGGCGGCATCGACCCCGTGCTCGGATATAAGGAATTTAAGGTTAACAAGGGCAACTACATCTTCTTCGGCGACGACCAACGCCTGTCTGCCGACATGAAGCTGAGCGCCGACGACGGCATGGGCGTAAAGATTTATTCCAACGACAGCACTGAAGCCTTTCAGGACATCACCGTGGGTCTGACCCGCTTCGACCTTGCCAAGGTGCTGTCCGTCGTGCCCTACGCCCCGAACATCTCCGGAGTGATGAACGGCGACTTCCACGTCGTCAACAATCCCGGCGGCGACTTTACCGTATCGTCTTCCGTCAGCGTGGCGAAGATGTCATACGAGGGCTGTCCTATAGGCAACATCTCGTCCGAGTTCGTGTATATGCCTAAAGACGGCGGCCTCGAACACTATGTTGACGGCACGCTCTCCATGGACGGCAACGAGGTGTGTACGCTCAATGGCACGTACGACTCGCGTGGTGAGGGAATGCTCAACGCTCACATGGATATGTCGCGCACGCCGCTCAATCTCATGAACGGATTCATCCCCGACCGCATCATTGGTTTCAAGGGATATGCCCAGGGCAACGTCACCATAAAGGGAACGCTCTCCCGTCCGCAAGTCAACGGTGAGGTGTTCTTCGATTCTGCCTACGTTGTCAGCGAACCATACGGCGTGCAGATGAGGCTCTGTGACGATCCCGTCACCATCACCGATAGCCATCTGCAGTTCGAGAATTTCCAGATGTTCGCCACCAATGGTAGCCCGCTCACCCTATACGGATCATTCGACTTTGCCGACATGGACGCCATGCGACTCAATCTGCGTATGCGTGCTTCCAACTACCTTCTCATCAACTCGAAGGAGACGGCACGAAGCGAGGCTTACGGCAAGGCTTACGTCAACTTCCTCGGAGCCGTCAACGGTCGGCTTGACGCCCTGCGTATGCGAGGTCGTCTGGACGTGCTCGGCTCTACGGACATCACGTACATCCTGCGCGACTCGCCGCTCTCTTCGGACAACCGCCTCGAAGGACTTGTCACGTTCGTCGACTTCCGCCGACCCGAGCAGACCACCGTGCAGCGTCCGCCCATCAACGGACTCAACATGGACCTCACCGTCAGCATCGACGAAGGAGCACACGTGCTCTGTGCACTTAACACCGACAAGTCTAACTACGTTGACATCATCGGTGGCGGCGACCTGCGCATGCTCTACAACGCTTCCGACGGGCTGAGCCTTTACGGACGCTATACGATAGGCAGCGGCGAGATGAAGTATTCGCTGCCCGTCATCCCGCTCAAGACGTTCAACATCAATGAGGGAGGCTACGTTGAGTTCTTCGGCGATCCGATGAACCCGCGCCTTAACATCACCGCCACGGAAAGCACCAAGGCCACGGTCACAACGGACGGAGGATCAGGACGTAGCGTGGCGTTCGAGTGTGGCGTGGAACTCACGAAGACGCTTAACGATATGGGTCTGCAGTTTATCATTGACGCTCCTGACGACCAGCAGATTCACAATGAGCTGATGACCATGTCGGCGGAGAACCGCGGAAAGATAGCCGTGACGATGCTCACCACGGGCATGTATCTCTCCGATGGCAATCCCAACTCACTCTCCGTGAACAGCGCCCTCAGTGCCTTCCTCAACTCACAGATCAATGCCATATCGGGCAACGCCCTGCGCACCCTCGATCTCTCCTTCGGCATGGACAACACCATGCTCGGATCCGGTCTGATGCATACAGACTATTCCTTCAAGTTCGCCAAGCGATTCTGGAACAATCGTCTGCGCATCGTCATCGGCGGCAAGGTGTCGAGTGGAGCAGAGGTGGAGAACCAGAACGAGACGTTCTTCGACAACGTCACCTTCGAGTATCGCCTCTCGGCTAACTCAAACAAGTATCTGAAGTTCTTCTACGACCGCGACTCCTATGACTGGCTCGAGGGCTACGTAGAGCAGTTCGGCGCTGGTTTTATGTGGCGCCGCAAGCTCCAGCACTTCAAGGACATCTTCCGCTTCAAGAAGGAGAAGAGCATCATCGACATGTTCCCCGTCGACACCACAAAGCAGAAACGACCTGCCACAGAAGTAAAATAATAATAAGGAAAGACGATGAAACCATACAAGTATATATTTGTCATACTCGCACTTGCGCTCCTTGCAGCCTGCTCCACCACCACCTCGGTGCCGGAGGACGACCAGCTGTTCATCGGACTCAAGACCACCAAGTATGTCGACTATGAACCATCCGATCACTTCAATGCCACACGTGAGGAGGTGGAGGCAGCCCTTGCCACCGAACCCAACGGCGCCTTCTTCGGCAGCAGCTCCATACGTCTGTTGCCATACCGCCTGTGGATATATAATGCCTTCTACGATTCGGACACACGCTTCTCCAAGTGGGTGAGAAAGACGTTCGGCAAGGCTCCGGTGCTTATGAGTGGCGTCAATCCGAGGCTTCGTGCACAGGTGGCCACCGAACTGCTGCGTTCGCACGGCTATTTCAGCGGCTACGTAGGCTATGATGTCCTCACGCAGAACAATCCCAAGAAGGCGAAGGTGGCTTACACCGTCAATCTCGGCGAGCTGCATACCATTGACACGCTCGACTACGTCAACTTCCCTAAGACGGCGCAGGCGCTTATCGACTCCACCCGTACCGAGGCGCTGGTCAGGAACGGCTCGCCCTTCGACGTCTCCACCCTTGACGCCGAGCGCACCCGTGTGTCGACGTTGCTCCGCAATAACGGCTACTTCTATTATCAGCCCGACTATGCCACTTACCTTGCTGACACCATCGCCGAGCCGGGTAAGGCACAGCTCCGCCTCCATTACGCCGACAGCCTGCCGTCGCTCGTGTCGCGCCAGTGGTATGTGGGACGCATCAACTTAGAGATGCGCCGCTCTGCCATGCAGGAGCTTGCTGACACCGTGCGCCGCCGCAACTACACGATGATCTATTCCGGCAAGCGTCCGCCCATACGCCGCTCCGCCATCACACGCGACCTCAAACTGCGTCCGCGCCAGCTCTACAGCTACGCCAATTACCAGCAGTCCATCAATACGCTCACCGCAAAGGGACTCTTCTCACGAGTTGACCTCTCCTTTGCGCCGCGCGACACCACCCCCACCTGCGACACCCTCGATATGACCATCAACTGCGTCTTCGACAAGCCCTACGACATCTACCTCGAAACCAACGTCGTGGGCAAGACCACGGGACGCGTCGGACCGGGCGTCATCCTCGGTCTTACCAAGCGCAACGCCTTCCGAGGCGGCGAGAAGTTGTCCGTAAACCTGAAGGGATCATACGAATGGCAGACCGGACACCGTGCCGACGGCACCAGCTCAAAGTTTAATTCGTACGAGTATGGTGCCGACGTAAACGTAGAGATACCGCGTCTGCTGTTCATCGACCGCTTCCTTAGCAAGATGCGTCACAAGCGTCGTCGTCAGGGCAAGGTGGTCAAGCCGTACTATTCCACCCCCAACACCCTCTTCAAGGCTTCCAGCAACGTGCTCAACCGTTCCGGATTCTTCAAGCGCCACATCGTCTCCGGCGAGCTTACCTACACCGTCCAGCCCAACGCCACGACGATGCACCAGTTCTCGCCGCTCATCCTCCAGTATGAGTATATGCGTGACCAGACCGACGCTTTCAAGGAAATCCTGAAGCAGAGTCCATACCTCACCGTGTCGATGGCAGACCAGTTCGTGCCCAAGATGCGCTATACGTTCACGCTCCAGTCGCCCTCGTCATACCGCAATCCCATCTATTGGCAGACCACGGTCAGCGAGGCGTCCAACATTCTCTCCCTTGGCTATATGGCTGCGGGACGTAAGTGGAGCGAGAAGGGCAAGAACATGTTTAAGAATCCCTACGCACAGTTCGTGAAGATAGAGACTGACCTGCGCAAGACATGGCAGGTGGCAGACCACGCCCAGCTCGTGGCGCACATCAATGGCGGCATCATCTGGTCGTACGGCAACTCCCAGAGTTCGCCTTACAGCGAGCAGTTCTATGTGGGCGGTGCCAACAGCATCCGTGCCTTCAATGTGCGCAGCATCGGACCGGGCCGCTATTACACCGATCAGTCACGCCTTTCCTATCTGGACCAGACGGGCGACATAAAGCTGCAAGCCAACGTGGAGTTTCGTCCGCGCATCTTCGGCAATCTCTACGGAGCCGTCTTCCTCGATGCCGGCAACGTGTGGGCGATGCGTGACGACGGCTATCGTGCAGGATCGAAGTTTAACATAAAGAACATATTCAAGGAGACGGCGTTAGGCACGGGCATCGGCGTGCGTTACGACCTCGACTTCTTCGTGCTGCGTCTCGACTGGGGCATCGGTCTGCACCTCCCCTACAAGAGCGGTTTCTATAATATGCCAAGCTTCGGCGACTCGCAAAGTCTGCACTTCGCCATCGGCTATCCGTTCTGACAATCGCCTATACAAACAAAGCAAAACAGGCTGTTACTCTTTGCGAAGTAACAGCCTGTTTTGCTTTCATTTCCTATTCGTTTTTTAGAACATCTTCTCAGGATAAACACCGTCGTCGGCAAGCTTCTGGAACTTAGCCACTACGTCCGGACGATCCTCAGGATATGTCACGCCGAACCACTTGCTTGTGGTGTCGAGCACCTCGCATGTAGCAGTGCCGTCGTGGATGAGCTTGTCCACCATCAATGGGATGAAGAACTCGCTCTTGAGGTTCTCCATGTTCTTCGGGTCAGAGAGGAACTCCTTGAAGTAAGCCTCGCTGTGCTGGAAGTAGTCAGGAGTGAAGCCCCAGAAGTTCATTGATACCGGAGTGGTGTCAGGGATAGCCACCCATGTCTCGCCGTCGTCAGCCAGATACTTCACCACGCCGTCGAAGCGCTGAATCTTGGTGCGCTCCACGACAGAAGTAAGGTGGTGGTGCTCGTCGTTCTCGCATACGCCACGGCTTACTGTGCCGCTCTCAGAAAGCGTGTTGCCGACGCGGAATCCCACCATGGCATACTTGCCGGTTGAACCCTCAGGCAGCTCGCTGAGCCACTTGCCCATCACGCGGAATGCGTCACGATCGTAGAAGTCGTCGCAGTTGAGCACGGCGAATGGCTCGTTGATAACCTTGGCGCCCATCATGAGAGCGTGGTTCGTTCCCCAAGGCTTTGTGCGTCCCTCCGGGCATGTGAATCCTTCGGGGAGAGCGTCGATGCTCTGGAACACCAGCTCGCACGGGATGTGACCCTCATACTTAGAGAGCACGATACGACGGAAGTCGTCCTCAAAGTCCTTGCGGATTACGAAGACCAGCTTGCCGAAGCCAGCGTTGATGGCGTCGTAGATGCTGTAGTCCATGATGGTCTCGCCGTGAGGGCCGAGCTCGTCCAGCTGCTTGAGGCCGCCGTAACGGCTGCCCATTCCTGCTGCGAGGAGGAAAAGTGTTGGTTTCATATTTATTGATTTTTGTTTATATGATTATAAAGATATACAAAAGTAACAATTATCAGCGAAATAATAGAGGTTTTGCCGTAAAAAATACTATCATTGCTCCTCTATTATATTATCATTTTCAACATGGGGCAAATAATCGCTTGCCTTGGCTGACGAAATAACCTTGTGGCCGAGTTTTGATTCCAATTGAGTGCGGGCGGCTTTTGCCACACTGCCACCATCCTTAGCCACATGCTTCTGTTGGTTAAAGCCCTGAGGATTGCGCTGTTTAGACAGTTCTGTGGCAGAGGCCTCGGCGAGCATATTGAGCGCAATCTCCATATTGGTCATATTGTCGCGAAGACTTTCTTTCTTCAGACCCTTGAATTGTTTGTATTGCTTGGTGCTCATTCCGCTCCATTCACGAGTGATGATGTCGGTAAGAGACGCATACTGCAAACCTTGCTGAACTCCTGTTCTTGCCCATTCGTCTGTTAGTTCTTTTCTTATCTCAATAGACTTGATGCGCTGGTTTATCCATGCGTCAGAATATCCCAATCGCTTATAATCCATCACAGCCTGGTCGATGCTTTTCTCCGGGTCTTGCATCTGCTCCAATCGTGTGCTCGCCACTTGTGCCATCCACAGTTTGAAAGGCTCCGCTTTGGGAGAAGGAACGGACTGTATAAGACGGAACAGTTGCTCTGTATCAGCTACGTCCGTCAGGCGGAGCTTGCCGTCGGCTGCACGCAATTTCAAACCGTGACAATTTGTCACGGTTTCATTTCCTTCTTGTTTCAGTCTTTGTTTTAACTTCCTCCAATATGCTGTAGGGTCTTTGCTTTCGGTCAACACCGCACAAACATCCACTATAGAGAAATACCATTTCTCTTCTTTGTCGTCCCATACGGAACGTATCTTCTTTTCTTCAAATAATTGAAGGGCTTCTTTCTTTGTCATAAATAAAGCATATTATCTGATTATCAGGAATGTTATCAGCTCGAAATACCATGCGGCAATTCGCTGTATTTGCGAAGTATACTAATATAATCGTTTGTCGTTGTCATCGTCTTTCCATTTTGCTACGAATATACGATATTATCTTTTATAATACAAGTTTTTACGGATT
>ERZ506929.534-NODE-534-length-16192-cov-9.688294_pt1 | contig 16192 bp, 13 predicted proteins | sample MGYA00513173_ERZ506929 | MGnify/ENA metagenome assembly ERZ506929 | reverse complement strand
AATCCCAGGAAGAAATCCGGTTCATGCAAGAAATCAACTGGTGTTGGATTTCTCCAGAAAGGAAGTTGTAGACCATATATTTGATCAGATTTGCAAAGTATTGGACCAGGGAAATATTGAGTATGTGAAATGGGATATGAACCGTAGTCTGATGGATGTATTTTCGAGGGGAACGAAAGATCAGGGCAGGGTTATGTATGATTATGTTATTGGCCTGTATGACTTTCTGGAAAGAATCGTAACCAGATATCCAGATCTGCTGATCGAAGGATGCAGTGGCGGCGGCGGAAGATTTGACGCCGGAATGATGTATTATACGCCACAGATCTGGTGCAGTGATAATACAGATGCATTGGACAGATTACAGATCCAGTATGGTACATCGTTTGGCTATCCGATATCCGCTGTAGGTTCACATGTATCGGCAGTACCGAATCATCAGACAGGAAGAATTACATCTCTGCATACCAGAGGAGTAGTGGCAATGGCTGGAACATTTGGATATGAACTGAATCTCGGAAAACTTTCTGAAGAAGAAAAAGAAGAGATCCGGTCACAGGTAGAAGAATACCGGAAGTTCGCACCGCTGATCCAGACGGGACTTTATTACCGTTTGTCTGATCCGTCGAAGGAAGAATATGCAGCATGGGCATTCGTATCAGAAGATCAGAAAGAAGTACTGCTGAATGTAGTGATGCAGGAGATTCATGGAAATATGACTGTGAATTATGTAAACCTTCAGGGATTGAAATGCAGTGCGATTTATCGTGATACGGAAACAGGAAAGACTTATAATGGCGCAGCACTTATGGAAGCAGGAATCCCGATGCCTGTAGAGATGGGAGAATTCAAGGCGTACCAGATGCATCTGGTGGGAGAAGAATAGAATACAAGAACCTGTAAATGCAGGAGAATCTGCTGACAAGCAGTTTCTTCTGCATTTTTTACAGGAAAATAATACATAGGAAGATTCTTTAGAGGAAGGAACAAAAGAAAATGGAAAAAAGAGAAAAGAAAAATGACAGTATCTTTCAACATAGATTAGAGAGACATCATGATGAACTCAGATGGCTTTACATGGAACTTTATCAAAATGGTGATATGTTTGCAGAATTGTGTTCGCAGATGTATGAGTATTACAACTGCCGCAGTAAAAAATTAAAAGAACGAGATCTAAAAAGAGAGAAAGGACCAGATTGGTATCACGGAAAAGATATGCTTGGCATGATGCTTTATACAGATAATTTCGCAGGGAATATGAAAGGTGTAAAAGAAAAAATTCCGCATAAATGTTATCTGAATGATTATTTCACGGGAAAAATCCGGGGCAGTGTAAGTCGTGGAGAATTGTATAATGATGATCCGGTAACGCAGGATGCGCGTTTCTGCGGGACAACTGCATCGATGTGCGGAATTGAAAAAGCCGGATTTGAACACGATGAAGAAGCAATGAACGCAGCAGTCAGAGAAGATATCATGCTGCATGCATATATGTTGACCCAGTCAGGGATCCCAATGTTATATAGTGGTGACGAACTGGGACAGGTGAACGATTATAGTTATAAGAACGATCCGGAAAAATGTGCTGATTCAAGATATATCCACCGGGGAAAGTTACCGTGGGAACTCGCTGAGGATAAGGAAGATGTCACAACGGTTCAGGGAAACATATTCCAGACACTTGACCGGTTGGAAAAGATCCGCAGACAGGAAATAACATTTGATAAAGATGCAGATGTGTATACATATGATGTACATGACGACAGTATCCTGTGTGTATTGCGGGAATATAAAGGGAGAAGATTCTTTGGAATATTCAACTTCAGCAATCAGGAGAAGACAGCATGGATGCAGGAAAAAGGGATGTACCGTAATCTGTTGACGGGTGAAAAGACAGAATTGAAAGATATAAGATTAAGTGGATATGAGTTCCTTTGGTATGGAAACTAAAATTGTGTGTGTTTCCATTTATATATTTATACATATTTCATTTTTTATTGCTATTAATCCCCGTAAAATTATTGTATAATGAGAAATAATCGCTACAGTTTACACACCAGAGTATGTCTGAAAAGACCTGAATTGTAGTGGAAAGTTAGGAAATAAGTTCATACGTGGGAGGAATCATGAAAGAACCAACGTTAGGTAATCCGCAGAACACGATAGAAGTTCTGCAGAAATATAATTTTTCATTTCAGAAAAAGTTCGGCCAGAATTTCCTGATCGATACGCATGTATTAGATAAGATCATACAGTCGGCAAATATCACGAAGGATGATATGGTACTGGAGATCGGACCGGGAATCGGTACGATGACGCAGTATCTGGCGCAGGCGGCGGGCAAAGTGATTGCAGTGGAGATCGATAAGAACCTGATCCCGATCCTGGAGGATACATTAAGCGGATATGACAATGTACGTGTCATCAATGAAGATGTATTGAAGCTGGATCTTAAGAAGCTTGCAGACGAAGAGAACAACGGAAAGCCGGTCAAAGTGGTGGCGAACCTGCCATATTATATTACGACGCCGATCATCATGGGACTTTTTGAAAATGAGGTTCCGGTAGAGAGTATCACTGTCATGGTGCAGAAAGAAGTTGCGGACCGTATGCAGACCGGACCGGGTAATAAGGACTATGGCGCACTGTCATTAGCAGTACAGTATTATGCCGACCCGTATATTGTGGCAAATGTTCCGCCGAACTGTTTCATGCCGAGGCCGAAGGTGGGATCAGCGGTTATACGCTTGACCTGTCATCAGGAGAAACCGGTACAGGTGCAGGATGAGAAGCTGATGTTCAACATCATCCGTGCATCTTTCAACCAGAGAAGGAAGACACTGGCGAACGGTCTGAAGAATGCGGCGACATTAGATTTTACAAAAGAAGAAGTGGAAGCAGCGATTGATGCACTTGGAAAGGGTGCAAGTGTGAGAGGTGAGACACTGACACTGGAAGAATTCGCAAGATTGAGTGATTTATTATCTCCATATAAGAAAGGATGATGACGATGGACAGAAAAGAAGGACAGACACTATTTGAGGTAACACCGGAAATCAGCCATTTTGCAGAACTTTGCGAGAAGAACAATGCGATAGACAAAGAGCTGTATACGAAGTACGAAGTCAAACGGGGACTCCGTGACCTGAACGGAAAAGGTGTCCTTGCGGGACTTACGAACATTTCCGATGTATGTGCGAAGAAGATCGTGAACGGAGAGGAAGTGCCATGTGCAGGAAATCTTTACTATCGCGGCTACAATATCAAAGATCTGGTGCAGGGGTTTCTGAAAGATAAGCACTATGGATTTGAGGAAATCGCCTATCTGCTGTTATTCGGTGAACTTCCGGATAAGACGCAGCTGCAGACATTTCATGAGACACTGGTGGAAAGACGGACATTGCCGCCGACATTTGTCCGTGATGTGATCATGAAAGCGCCAAGCCGTGACATGATGAACAGCCTGTCGAGATCGATCTTAAGCCTGTACACGTATGATCCTCATGCAGACGATACGTCGATTCCAAATGTACTGCGTCAGTGCCTGAATCTGATCAGTCAGTTCCCGATGCTGATGATCTATGGTTATCATGCATATAATTACCGTATGGGAGAAGATCTCTTCATCTATGCACCGTCACCGGAATTATCAACAGCAGAGAATATACTGATGATGCTGCGTGAGAATAAGGAATATACGAAATTAGAGGCAAAGATCCTGGATATGGCACTTGTCCTTCATATGGATCACGGCGGCGGTAACAATTCTACATTTACAACGCATGTGGTAACATCATCCGGAACGGATACTTATTCGACGATCGTGGCTGCTATGGCATCCTTAAAAGGACCAAAGCACGGGGGAGCAAATGTCAAAGTAACCCAGATGTTTGACGATATGATGGAAAAAGTCAGTGACTGGGAAGATGATGATGAGGTACGCCGGTATCTGACCGATTTGTTGGATAAGAAGGCATTTGACCGGAAAGGACTGATCTACGGAATGGGGCATGCAATCTATTCCGTATCTGACCCGAGAGCCGATATTTTTAAGAAGTTCGTTAAGCAGCTTGCAAGAGAAAAGGGCTGTGAGAAGGAATATGCACTGTATGAAAAGGTAGAGCACATGGCACCGGAGGTCATCGCAGAAAAGCGTAAGATATACAAAGGTGTAAATGCGAATGTCGATTTCTACAGCGGACTTGTATATAGTATGCTGGATCTTCCACCGTCACTTTATACACCGATCTTTGCGGCAGCGCGTATCGTCGGATGGAGTGCACACCGTCTGGAAGAGCTTAAGAATGTAGATAAGATCATTCGTCCGGCGTACAAACCGCTGGCCGAATACAAAGAGTATGTCAGAATGGATGATAGATGATGAAGCATGAATTTTATTATACATCCAGAGATTCCGTGACAAAGATCCATGCGATCGAATGGCTTCCGGATAGAGAGATAAAAGGTGTCTTACAGATATGTCATGGAATGGTGGAGTATATTGATCGTTATGATGAATTTGCCGAATTTATGTCGGAGCACGGATATTATGTAGTCGGACATGATCATCTGGGACATGGGAAATCCATACAGACAGAAGCTGATCTGGGATATTTTGATGAACGGAAAGGGAATCAGTATGTGATCGGAGATATTTATCAGTTGCAGGAGATGACACGGAAAAAATATCCGGATGTGCCGTATTTTATGCTGGGGCACAGTATGGGGTCATTCCTGTTGAGACAGTATCTGACGATGTATGCGGAAGGCCTTGCGGGAGTTGTCATTATGGGAACCGGTCATCAGGGAATGCTGACGCTTTGTGCGGGAAGGATGATCTGCAGGATCATCGCAGCGTTCAAAGGATGGAAATACAGAAGTACATTTGTGGATAATCTGAGCTTTGGAGGTTTCAATAAGAAATTTGAACCTGGTGAGACATCGAAGGAATGGATCACATCCGACAAGAAGAAAAGGGATGAATATGTGCGGGATCCGCTGTGTTCCTATACATTTACACTGGGAGCCTATTATCAGATGTTTACCGGTATGAAGGTTCTGGTACGGAAAAGAAGCATGAAACGGATTCCGAAGACGCTTCCGGTGCTCTTTACGGCAGGAGCCGATGATCCGGTAGGGGCTTTCGGAAAGAATGTGATCAGAGTCTATGAGAAATATAAAGATGCCGGGATCAAAGATGTGTCGATCCATCTGTATGAAGGCGACCGGCATGAGATCTTGAATGAGGTGGACCGGCAGAATGTGTATCAGGATATCCTTGCATGGATCGAAGAAAGAAATAAAACAAAAGCGGAGTCGTAAAGACATCCGCAGAAATTATCGGTAAAGTGGACCGCCAGAAGTAATCTTCTGGCGGCCTTTACTTTATGAGGGGGGGGCGATAGTTGTTATCCAACTATCTGAAAGTATTATAATCAAGAAATGTGAAAAAAGTATGTTCATTTATAAAAAAACGCAACAAAAAACTCTCCTTTTCGGAGAGCTTTTTGTTGTTGTTATAATTACTAAAGGAATGAGAGTAAAGTGTACACCGGAGAGTGATTCCGGTGTTTTACTTTATGAGGGGGGGTGATAGTTGTTGCTTATCAACTATCTGATATATAGTATAGACAAAAAATATGTCTAAAGTATGTTAAAAACATAAAAGAATTCGAAAAAATCTTAACTAAAAATGAAGAAGACAAAAACAGATTCTAAAGAGCGGAAAGTAAAGGACAGCATTCAGAGTATTTGCGTAAATGAGCAGTTACGATATCAAAGAATTCACCGGAGGTTGGTTTCAGAGTTAAAGGGCGTAATGCAATTTTTTCGAGAAGCGGTCTGTTTCCGTGCTCCCAACAGACCTTGATGACAGTGCGGATATCACGTTCAACACTATAACTTGTCGTATTATAGTGATGTGCGATGTCTGGATAAAGATACTTACTGACGAAAAGGAGGTAGTTTTCATCAGACAGACAAAGACGTATACCATAAATGAGATATTCATAGCCACGGTAAGTTGCACCAATACCAAGAGAGCGAATAAGATATTCTATTTCTGGTTCATGCATAATATGCCATCTTCTTTCTAAAAATTTTGTTTGGAAGAATCCGACAAGATGAAAATCCCACGGAGTATGAAAAAATAAAAAAGATTCTTAAATCACCAGGGATTATTATATAGAAAAAATATCTTTACGAAAATATGGTTTATTGTTTTTAGACATAATATTAGCAGTTTCTATTTTAGACGACAGAACGGATAAAGAGCATATTTTCATAATATCTTAAGAATTTACAAGACCAGGACTTAAAAATTAGTTGATATTCTTGTATAGTATAAGGGAGGTGATGAGAAATGTACAACGTACTTGTATGTGATGATGATAGAGAGATTGTAGAAGCAATAGAGATATACCTGTCGCAGGAAGGATATAAAGTGTTAAAAGCCTATGACGGTGAGGAAGCGTTAAAAGTGCTGGACAGGGAGAAGGTGGATCTTCTGATCATTGATGTGATGATGCCGAAGCTGGATGGGATCCGGGCAACGTTAAAGATCCGCGAGAAGAAGAATATGCCGATCATAATCCTGTCGGCAAAATCTGAGGATGCCGATAAGATCCTGGGGCTGAATGTAGGAGCGGATGATTATATGACGAAGCCATTCAATCCGCTGGAGCTGACAGCGCGGGTAAAGTCCCAGCTTCGCAGATATACACAGCTTGGAAGCACGATCGATAAAAGTAATCAGGCTGTTTATGCGGTCGGTGGATTATCTATCGATGATGAACAGAAGGAGGTTACGGTTGACGGGGAACCGGTCAGACTGACACCGATCGAATATAATATTTTATTATTACTGGTGAAAAATCAGGGAAAAGTATTTTCTATCGATCAGATATATGAAAGTATCTGGAATGAGGATGCTATCGGGGTGGATAATACAGTGGCAGTACATATCCGCCATATCAGAGAGAAGATCGAGATCAATCCGAAGGAGCCGAGATACCTGAAGGTAGTCTGGGGTGTCGGGTATAAGATAGAGAAGCTTTAGGAAGGAGCATATATGAAGAAATGGTACCGAATGCCAAGAGTAAAATTCTTTTTGCTGGCAGCGGCACATATACTTGCAGCTGCAGGGGTGTTATGCATCCTGTGGGCTACGCGTTATCCGATGCTGATACAGGAGCTGTGTTCTGCTGATGCTGCGAAGACGTATGAGGAAAGCAATGCATTTGCCAATGCTGTGGCCAATGCCAATTATCACATCCTGGACGAGATCCAATATCAGACCTTATATGATACAGATGGAAAATATGACCCGGATAAGATCGTAGATGTGGCAAAATATGAAGATACAGGCGGGATAACGGGTAAAGACGAGACCGGACTGTCCTTCCGGCTGGGGGACATGTATTCCTGGGGCAAATTAATCGCAGAAACGATGACAGATGATGGTTCCGTCTCAGATACCCGGGACGAACAGGACGCTATCATTGTGTGTCAGCGGTCAGACGGAAGCTACCACTATTTCCGTTATAAAGAATTTAAACAGATGATCGACAGAGGGGATCTGTCATTTGTCATTACAGGAAACAGTTCTGCAGATGATATTCTAGATGAGTTGAAACAGGGGGAATATCAGGAAAGCAGCAGCGGGGAATCCAGATTCAGGGGACTTCAGGATACCGATGGAAAGATTGCTTACATCAATTGCTGGAATTATGACGGGACAAAGATTCCCGGAGACTATAAGACGGTAAACGGAGAAACGGTACTTCAGCTTGTGAATAATTCCAAGATATGGAACGGCAGGCTGAGTGATGCCTACAGAATGATAAATGATGCGGCCGAGATCATCTATTCGGATGTTGACAATTATGTGCTAAACCAGAAGCAGTATCAGGAAGGAAATACGAATATCACATACCTGTATGTGAACCGGGATAACGGAACGGTCATTACGAATAAAAAGAAATATCAGGACTATGATCATTACGAGGAGAGCCTGGAACAAATAAAAAAATCAGGGAAATATGTGATCGTAAGACCGAAGCTTGCAGACTATGAAAGTAATATTGAAAAAGCCGGCAAAGGAGATTCAATGGCACAGGAATGGCAGAAGACAGTAGCCGGTTATGTAAATGCGTCAGATTATGTATATGCATCGGTTGTGGATACAGCGTATCCTGTGAAAGATGATTTTTACGAGCAGAAACAGATCTTTACACAATATGCGGCCGGGGCAAAAGCGGCCGGTATAGGGGCAGTTCTGGCAGTCGCAGCCTATCTGGCGATTCTGGTGTTATTGACGATCGGAGCCGGAAGAAGTGCGGAAGATGAAGAAGTGCATCTGGTGAAGTTTGATCACATAAAGACAGAACCGGCAGCGGTTGGTGTAATATTGCTCTGGGCAGTAGTTATGCTGGTAGTAACAAAAGCCGGGATATTTACATGGCAAAGCGTAAATGGAGAGACTATCTATACAGAAAATAAACAGATATATCTGCAAGGAATGGCGGTGGGATGTCTGGGGGCGCTGTATAGCTGTGCGATGTTCCTTCTGGGTTATCTGAGTCTGGTGAGAAGAATCAAGGCGAAGACTGTATGGAAGAACAGTGTATTCAGATGGCTGTTACTCTTTTTGAAAGAGATGCTTCAAAACATCCGGTATCTGTGGAAAATGATGATCGGATTAGCAGCATTTTTACTGTTCCACTGGCTGACCTATATATTTGCTGCAGATGGAAGTACTACCTGGGCGTGGGCATTCATCTTGCTGGTAACAGATGCCGCAGCATTCGTCTGGATGGTTCAAAAGGCAAAAGGAACCGGAAAGATCATGATAGGGATCGAGAAGATTGCCGGTGGCGAAGTGGAGTATCAGATTCCGGTAAATGGATTACTGGCAGAGCAGAAAGAGATTGCAGAGAAAGTAAATTCTATTGGAGAAGGACTGGAAACAGCACTTGCAAAGAGTATGAAAAGCGAACGGCTGAAGACAGACCTCATTACGAATGTCTCGCATGATATCAAGACGCCGCTTACATCTATCATTAATTATGTAGAATTGTTAAAGCAGGAGGACTTTAAGGATCCGAAGATCCGGCGTTACATTGAAGTTCTGGAACAGAAATCACAGCGCCTGAAGACATTGACAGAAGACGTCGTAGAGGCTTCCAAGGTAAGTTCAGGGAATATTACGTTGGAATTCATGAACCTGAACCTGGTGGAAATGATCCAGCAGACGAGTGGAGAATTCGAGGAAAAATTTAAGGCAGGAGATCTGGAAGAGGTCATGAACCTTCCGAATGAGGAGATTGTGATCCGCGCAGATGGAAGACGGCTTTGGAGAGTGCTGTCTAATATATATAACAATGCGGCAAAATATGCGATGCAGGGAACAAGAGTTTATGCTGATCTCGAGAAGAAAGATGGCATGGCATGCTTCAGCCTGAAGAATATATCGGCACGGCCGCTGAACATCCCGGCTTCCGAGCTGACGGAACGATTCATCCGCGGGGATGTATCAAGAAGCACAGAAGGCAGTGGTCTGGGATTGTCGATCGCACAGTCGCTGACGGAAATGCAGGGCGGAACATTTGAATTATATCTGGATGGAGATTTGTTTAAAGTGACAATAAAATTCCCGGTTTCATAGTTGGGGACGGAGGATTGCATGCAATCCTCCGTCCTTAACTGCATTTTCTCGGTTCTGTCCGGTAAAATTGCCATCCATGATACTTGCGCTCTTGTCTAAAAAACAGTAAAATATAATATTATGAATGAATTAAGTAAATTATTACAGGAAAATTTAAATATAGAATTTATATCAGCAACGCTGAGTAATCCGAAGAAGAAAGACGATGTGCAGAAGGTAAAGGTAAGACCTGTACTGAAAAAAGAGGTACTTTACTTCCAGTTTGAATCGTTCCGGAACAATCAGGCATTTCACGAGAATGTGGAGGAGAAAAAAGCTTGTGAAATACTTCTCGAATATATGGGAAATATGCGCCAGATGCAGATGGAGACACAGAGAGCGGATTATACGGTTCTTGTAAGTAAAAAAGGAAAAGTGACCATAAAAAGTAAGATAAAAAAGGGCGGGAAAAAGAAGATTGATATGAGCCATGATCGTAAGAAAAAGTATGTGTTGGAAGAGGGAGTCCCGGTACCGTTTCTTCAGGATCTTGGAGTTATGACGCAGGATGGAAAGATTGTGCGTGCAAAATCCGATAAGTTCCGCCAGATCAACCGTTTTCTGGAGTTTATCGAAGATATCCTTCCGGAGCTGGATAAGGGAAGAGAACTTACAATCCTGGATTTTGGCTGTGGAAAGTCTTATCTTACATTTGCCATGTATTATTACCTGCATGAATTGAAAGAATATGACATAAGAATCATAGGGCTGGATCTGAAGAAAGAGGTGATCTGTCACTGTAATGAACTGAGTGAGAAATACGGCTATGAAAAGCTGAGATTTCTGGAAGGGGATATTGCAGATTATACCGGAGTCAACAAAGTAGATATGGTAGTAACTCTACATGCCTGTGATACGGCAACGGATTATGCACTGGCGAAAGCGGTCGGCTGGGATGCAAAAGTGATCCTGTCTGTACCATGCTGCCAGCATGAATTGAACCGACAGATCCGGAATGAGGTGTTAGAACCGGTATTAAGATATGGACTGTTGAAGGAACGTATGGCGGCGCTGATCACGGACGGACTCCGGGCACAGTATCTGGAGCGCGAGGGGTATGAAGCACAGATACTGGAATTCATCGATATGGAACACACGCCGAAGAATATCCTGATCCGGGCAGTAAAAAGGAATCAGAAAGCAGATCAGAAAGAATCTGTAAGGCGGCAGCAAATCGAAGCATCTATTCGGAAATGTGAAGCAGAACTCAGGGTGTCACCGACACTGGGGCATCTGTTAGATAACCAGGGAAAAACGGAATAAAGAGGGAGTATAAATGACATTAACTTTAAAGAAACGTTTGATAAATGTGGGCGTTTTGTCTGCAGTATTTATCGTGGCTGTCATTATATTCAGCTACGTGACGAATAAGGGGAATGACAACATGACGGCTGATATGGGAGCCGCAACATTTCCACAGATCTCATTTTCATATGGAGATTATAAGATCAATACACTTACAGGCTATGCAAAGAGGATGGATGTGTCTTCTATGCATAATACCATCACTCCGGTAGCCGATCAGAGTCTGGATGTAAATATAGAAGCATATGGCAATAAATTTACAGGAGCCAGCTATAAAGTCTACACACTGGACGGGACAAGTGAACTGGAATCTAAGAAAATCAAAAAGGCAGGAAAGAACTTCAGTCTGGATCTGAGTGGAGATAAGGTACTGGATGAAGAAAGAATTCTGGAGGTTCGGCTGAACAGAAATGGTGCGGATCCGGTATATTTCTACACCAGAATTGTCAGTGATGAAGATGCCAATGTTGCACAGTGTCTGAATTATATCAGTGATTATCATGAAAATGCACTTGCAAAGGCAGAGAATGCAGGCGTAGGAGCAGCGCTTGAGCCGACGGATGATGCGGATAATACGACGCTTCAGCATGTAACGATCAATTCGAATTACGAACAGGTTACATGGGGCAGTCTGAAACCACAGGTAGAACAGGAAGAACGCTGGAGTATCAAAGAACTGAACAGTACCTGCATGTCGGTATTGTTACAATACAGGGTAAGCTGTAAAGGAGAGGAAAATGAATCCGACCGGTATGCGGTCAAAGAATTCTTCCGTGTCAGATACATCGCAGATGCACAAAAGGCATACCTCTTAGATTATGACAGAACGATGGATCAGATATTTGATGCGACGAAGAAGGTTCTGAATGAGAAGGGAATTATCCTCGGAATTGCACCAACGAATCTGTCTTATAAGGTGAATAAAGACGGAACAATCGTATCATTTGTCGAGGCAAATGAACTTTGGAATTATAATAAAGATTCGGATGAGGTGTCACTTGTATTCGGATTTGCAGATGCGGAAAATACAGATGTGAGAAATCTGGTTCCGGATCACAAGATCAAGATTTTGAAAGTAGACGCAAAGGGCAACACAACCTTCCTTGTGTCGGGATATATGAATCGTGGTGAGCATGAAGGTGAAGTCGGAGTGGCCGTATATTATTACGATATAGAGAAAAATTCCGTGGAAGAGAAAGTCTTTATCTCTACCAATAAATCTTATGCACAGGCAGTCAGTGAACTGGGAGAAATGTCTTATTATGATGCGAAGACAGACATGCTCTACACCATGGTGGACGGTACACTATATCAGTATAGTATAGAGGATGATGAGAAAACAGTACTGGTCAAAGGTCTGGACGCACAGCAGTATGTCGTATCGGAAGATGGAAGTCTGATCGCATATCAGGCAGACGGAGAACTTGGAACTGCAACGAAAGTATCGATCCTGAATGTAGGGACAGGAAAGAAGCAGAAAATAACCTGCAGCGAAGGAGAATGCATCCGTCCACTGGGCTTCATCAGAAGTGATTTTGTATATGGAATTGCGAAGACGGAAGACATAGGAAATACCGTGTCCGGAGAAGCAACCGTCCCAATGTACAAATTGGAGATCCGGAATCAAAAAGGAAAAGTGATTAAAACCTATCAGACAGATGGCATTTACATTTTAAATGCAGCATTTGATGAAGATATGATCACGCTGGAGCGTGCATCAAAGGATGGGGACACCTATACTGCAACAGCTCCGGATTATATTACGAACAATGAACAGAAGACGAAAAGCAATATTACACTGGAGACATATGCGACAGATCTGAAGCAGACACAGGTACGACTGACATACAATGATGGGATATCAGATAAGGAACCAAAAGTACTGAAACCAAAACAGATCCTGTTCGAGACACCGCAGACGATCACATTTTCAGACAAAGACGCACCGGAGAAATATTATGTCTATGGACATGGTGAGATCCAGGGTGTGTATACAAAGGCAGGGGATGCGATCAAGAAAGCAAATGATTACAACGGAGTGGTAGTCGATTCCTCACAGGACTATGTATGGGAGCGTGGTAACCGTAACCTGCAGTATTCGATCACAGAGAAAGATGACGTATTAAATACAATCAAGGACCGTCTTAAAAACCAGGAGAAGCCAATTGATATTTTGAAGGATATAAATGATGGTGCTGCCTATGACCTGACCGGATGTACGACAGAAGAGATCCTGTACATTATCAATCAGGGCAGACCGGTCATTGCAATGCTGGATTCGCAGAATGCGGTTATTCTGGTGGGATATAGTGATACGAATGTTGTGTATGAAGACTTGAATGACAGTACAAGACACAGCGTGAAGTATGAAGAGATGGATCAGATGACATCCGGAAGCGGAAATGCGTATATTGGATAGTTGTGTATAGAAAATAAAAAAGAGCGGACATATAACTGTTATGAAATGAGTTATATGTCCGCTCTTTTTAATACCATTCAGATATAGATTAAGCTGTGTGGAAAAGTGTTCCTTTATATTTCTTCAATGCCCCATACACGATCAGACCAAGAACAGTGCAGGAGATCACCTCACCAATTCCAACCGTCAGCATCATAAACGGAATCGGAAGTGTCACACCATAACCGTAACGCAGTACGAACGGAACGATGATGATATTCGAAATAATCGGTGGAAGTGTTGCGACAACCGGCTTCTGCTCACGCAGTTTCCATGTGAAAAATGCACCGATCAGAGTTGCAATACTGCCGAATACAATATCCGGAAGGATCGCACCGCCCAGAATATTACCGATCAGACATCCGACAAAGAGTCCCGGAATAGCGGCTGGTGTAAATATTGGTAAAATAGTGAGTGCCTCGGAGATACGAACTTGTACTTCTCCGAAAGAAAATGGTGCAAAGATGTAAGTCAGCACCACATAGATTGCAGCGATCATGGCTGCCTGGGTCATGAAACTAAGATTTTTGTTTTTCATTTTTCAATTCTCCTTTAGTTTTGTTTTACGTGTGGAAGGTCACGAACACACGCGCCGTAGCGGATCTTCATTTAACGCCGGAAAGCGGCGGTCAGCCCTGTTCGACCTTGGTTTTGTGGGCTTTGTGACGGGTGATAGTATAGCATGCGGAAGAGTAAAAATCAAGTGTGGGAATTTGCCGTTTAATTCATCATCGTGGCTTACCCCGCTCCATGATACTAAATTCAACAGCAACTTAATACAAATAAATATACTTCGGAATCCCATTTTCATACACCGTATTCATCTCTCCCTGAATCAACGGTGTCAGATAATCCACCATCTTTTCCGTTACATCATTTCCCGCATCATTAATATAATCTGCAGGCACACTCTTGATTGCATTCGCAATATCACATACCGGGAGTGCTTTAAATTCCGTAGCATAAGGCTTGTCAGAAGTGCGGATCACAGCAGCCATCATACCGCCTGCACCCTCAAGAGCATACTGGCAGGCAGCCTTTCCGAGCATTCTGGATTCCTGAATGTCGGTTGCACTTGCAAGGTGTGCGGCGCAGCGCTGCATCAGGTTCAGCTCGATAGAACGCACCTTGCATCCGATCTCATTTCTTACAGCATCTTCCAGAACCTTTGCGGCACCGGCGATATAGCTGTGGCCGAAGGAATCTACAGCGGAGCTCTGTACTTCTTCGGAAATGTAGCGACCGTCTTTGTTCTTCACACCTTCGCTGACAGCGATGATCACGGCATCCTGTTCTTCCAGTTTTGCTTTCACATCTTTCAGGAATGTGTCAATGCTGAATGGTACTTCGCAGAGATAGATAAAGTCAGGTCCTTTCGCACCATTTGCACGGGCGAGGCAGGAAGCTGCAGTCAGCCATCCGGCGTCACGGCCCATCACTTCTACGATTGTTACGGCCTTGGTTGTGTATACGTGGCAGTCACGTTCCAGTTCGGCAAATGTGGTTCCGATATATTTTGCTGCAGATCCAAAACCTGGACAATGGTCCGTTCCGCAGAGGTCATTATCGATGGTTTTTGGTGCGCCGACCACGGTAATGTCTGTGATTCCTTTGTCGTTCAGATATTTGGAAAGCTTGTCTACTGTATCCATGGAATCATTTCCACCGATGTAGATGAAACAGTCGATGCTGTATTTGCGCAGAACAGAGATGATTGTCTCGTATTCATCTGCGCATACGGCAGGATCTTTTAATTTCACACGGCAGGAGCCAAGTGCAGAAGCAGGGGTCTGACAAAGAAGGTCCAGTTCTGATACATTTGTGATTTTGGTTTTAAGATCTATCAGGTTCTCATTTAATACTCCCTGGATTCCATTGACTGATCCATAGATTTTGTCTACGGATGGGCTGGAAAGAGCGTTCTCAATTACTCCGGCAAGAGTTGCGTTGATCGCAGAAGTTGGTCCGCCGGACTGTGCAACTAGTAAGTTCTTCATATGATGATCTCCTAACTTTTGATTGATATTTCTTCCATCTGACTTATTAACTGAAAAATTCGGATAAGTAAGATAGTAAATTCAGTAAATATAGTATAACATAAATCTGGCCGATATGGTATAATAGGAATATATGTGAGTTTTTAAAAAGGAGAATAATTGGCATGGAATTGACAACAATTAGAGAATTATATAAAAACAGTGATTCTTACATGGATCAGAAAGTAACCATCGGTGGATGGGTAAGAAGTATCCGCGGATCCAAAGCATTTGGATTCATCGTGGTAAATGACGGAACATTCTTTGAGCCTTTACAGGTTGTATATCACGACAAGATGGACAACTTTGCAGAGATCTCCAAGTTAAATGTAGGTGCAGCAGTAATCGTTACAGGTACACTGGTAGCAACACCTCAGGCAAAGCAGCCATTCGAGATCCAGGCAGATACTGTAGAAGTAGAAGGAGCATCCGCACCGGATTACCCACTTCAGAAGAAGCGTCACAGCTTTGAATATTTGAGAACAATTGCACATTTAAGACCTAGAACAAATACATTCCAGGCAGTATTCCGTGTACGTTCCCTGACAGCATATGCGATTCATAAGTTCTTCCAGGAGAGAGGTTTTGTATATGTGCATACACCACTGATCACAGGAAGTGATTGTGAGGGTGCAGGAGAGATGTTCCAGGTAACGACTATGGATCTGAATAATGTACCGAAGAATGAAG
>ERZ506929.533-NODE-533-length-16223-cov-6.141947_pt1 | contig 16223 bp, 14 predicted proteins | sample MGYA00513173_ERZ506929 | MGnify/ENA metagenome assembly ERZ506929 | reverse complement strand
GAGCAAAGACCCGCAGCAGTACATCGACCGCCTGAGCGGCAACCTGCTGGAGATGAGCATGAAGGCGTCCACCCCGCGCTTCTGGGTCAAGAAGGGCTGCGGCGTGAACGCGCAGGAATTTCTCGACTGGTCGAAGCCGCTCGTCGAGGTCGAGGGCAGCATCGACGACGAACGGCTGCGCCAGATCAGCCTCTACAACCTCGACGGCCAGTGGGTGAACATGCTGCAGCTGAAGATCGACGAGCTCAAGGAGACGAGCAACAGCCGCGACGTGACGCAGGGCAGCGTGTCCGGCGGCGTGACGGCGGCGAGCGCCATCGCGGCGCTGCAGGAGGCCGGCAGCAAGCTGAGCCGGGATATGCTCAAGAGCGCCTACCGCGCCTTTGCAAGGCAGTGCTACCTCATTATTGAGCTGATGCGGCAGTTCTACGACGAGCAGCGGGTGTTCCGCATCACCGGCCAGCGCGGCGAGAGCGAATTCGTGCCCTTCTCGGCGCAGGGGCTGCGCGCAAAGCCTGTGCCTGCCGTGGGCGGGGTGGAACTGGGCAGCCGGGAGCCTGTCTTTGATATCGTGGTCAGCGCCGCCAAAAAGAGCACCTTCAGCCGCCTGTCCCAAAACGAGACCGCCAAGGAGTGCTACAAGCTGGGCTTCTTTGACCCCGCCAACGCGGATGCTGCCCTTGCGGCGCTGGAAATGATGGACTTTGAAGGGGTGGAAAAGGTGCGCGCCCGGGTGCGGCAGAACGGCACGCTGGCGCAGCAGTTGGTGCGGCTGCAGGGGCAGATGGCAAGACTGTCTGCCGCTCTTGCGCAGCAGCCCGGCAACACCCAAACGGCGCAGGACACCGCCGGTCTGACGGCACAGCTGCCGGTGGCGGCGGCTGCCCGTGCCATGAACTGGAACGGAAAGGAGGTGAAGTGAGATGATCAAGGTATGTTACAGCGAGCTGGACGGACCCAAGGGGCTGAGCCTGCGGTTGGAAGCCGCCGGCCACGCGGGCTACGCGCCCGCCGGGCAGGATATCGTATGCGCTGGCGCAAGCACCCTGATGCAGGCGCTGGTGTACCTGCTGGCAGGGGAGGAGAGCGCCCGCAGCGATGCCTGGGACGAGCCGGAGGGCCCGCGCCTTGCCGTGGCGGCACAGGCACCGGTAGCGCCGTGGGTGCAGGGTGCGTTTGAGCTGGCCAAGGCGGGCTTTACCCTGCTGGCAGAGCGCTACCCGGACAACCTGCGCTTTGCGGATGTGAGCCGCAGCGGACAGCAGAGCATGATGGACTTGCAGCTGTTTGCGGAAGGTGAAGCCGCCCCCGCGCTGAGCCTGGAGCAGACCCGGCAGGCGGTGGCTGCGGGCACCCTGAAGCCGGAAGCCCCAGTCGCGCAGCCGGAAGCGCCCCGGCAGACCACGGCAGAGCCGGAGCCGCAGCCGGAAACACCCGCAGAGACGGAGCGCCCGGTATTGCCGCCCCTGCCGCTGCCGGTGCAGAACACGGTGCGCAGCCTGCACGCCCGCTGGGCGGCAGAGGAAGCGGCCATGCGCCGCAGCCAGCCGGGCTTTGACCTGAAAGCAGAGCTGAAGAACCCGGAGATGCGCCGCCTGATGCAGCTGCCCGGCATGCGGGTGCAGGACGCTTACCGCCTTGCCCACTACGAGGATGCCCTGCGCACCACGGCACAGACCGTGGAGCAGGGGGTAGTGGAGCGGGTGCAACAGCGCGCTGCGCGTCCGCTGGAAAACGGCCTGCGCCCCGGCGCTGCCGCCTCGGTGCGGCCGGACGTAGCCGCCATGACCCGCGCCCAGCGGGAAGCCTTGGAGCGCCGTGTGCTGCACGGTGCACAAATTGAACTTTAACCTGACAGGAGAAAGGAAAAAAGCATGATGAATTTTAACATCCAGCTGTTTGCGGACGCGCAGACCAATACCACCGGCACCATGTCGGTGGAGATGAAAACCTTTTACGAGAAGCGCCTGATCGATCAGGCCGAGCCGCGCCTTGTGCACGACCAGTTTGCGGATTACTACCCCGTGCCCCAGAACGGCGGCAAGACCATCGAATTCCGCAAGTACGACAGCCTGCCCAAGGCCAGCACTCCGCTGACCGAGGGCGTTACCCCCAACGGTCAGGCCCTGAACGTGACCAGTATCACCAGCGACCTGCACCAGTACGGCGGCTGGACCCCGCTGACCGATGTGCTGCAGATGACTGCCATCGACAACAACGTGGTGCAGGCCACCCGCGTGCTGGCAAGTCAGGCCGGCCGCACCATGGACAGCATCACCCGCGATGTGCTGGCGGGCGGCACCAACGTCATCTACGCCCCCAAGCTGGGCGCAGACGGCACCGAGACCGCCGTTACCAGCCGCAAGGCGCTGGACAAGAGCTGCACCCTGACCCCGAAGCTGTTCTTTCAGGCGGCGGCGCAGCTGGGCGCAATGAACGCTGACCCCATCGGCGACAGCTACGTTGCCATCATCCACCCCTATGCGGCCTACGACCTCAAGACCTGCAAGGAGTTCATGGAGGTGCACAAGTACGCCGACCCCGACACCATGTTCCGCGGCGAGATCGGCAAGCTGGGCAACATCCGCTTTATCGAGACCAGCGAGGCCAAGATCTGGAAGGATGATACCTGCCCGGCGGGTCTTGCGGTGTTCGGCACGCTGGTGCTGGGTGCCCACGCCTACGGCGTGACCGAGCTGGAGGGCGGCGGCCTGGAGCACATCGTCAAGCAGCTGGGCTACGGTGACGACCCGCTGAACCAGCGCGCCTCTGTGGGCTGGAAGGGTATGCGCGCCGCCGAGCGTCTGGTGGAACAGTACATGGTGCGCATCGAGAGCGTGTCCAGCTACTCCGCCACTGCCGCCGCTAACTAAGGAGGTGCCCATGGCTGAAAAGAATGTGCGCATCCGGCTGTTCAAGGACAACAGCCGCTACAAGGGCGATCTGTTCGTCAGTGTCAACGGCGTGAACTACAAGATCCGCCGTGGCGTGGAAGTGGAGGTGCCGCCCGCCGTGGCCGAGGTTCTGGAGCACAGCCAGCGTCAGGACGAGCTGACCGCTGCCCGCATTGCCGCTGCGGAGAACGCGGCGCAGTAAAATCTGCAATATCAACGCTGCCCGGCTGGGAGAAATGCCCCCGGCCGGGCTTTTTATAAAAAGGATGTGATGAGATGACCATAGGAGAGGCTTTGGAGCGTGCCGAGCAGCTGCGCCCAAACTGCCGCATTGAAACCGAGACCCGGCTGCAATGGCTGCGGGAGGCAGACGCATTGCTGCGCACAAAGCTGTTTGACCGCAGCGCCGCCGGGGCGTTTGACGCCGTGGGCGCAGACCGTCCGTGGGAGCAGCCGGTACAGGATGACCAGACGCTGCTGGCACCGCCGCCCTTTGATGCCCTGTACCCGCACCTGCTGTGTGCGCAGATGGATGCCGCCTTGGGCGAGACCGACCGCTACGCCGGGGAGCAGGCACAGTACAACGCTCTGTACGCAGAGTTGGCGGTCTGGCTGCGGCAGAACTACCCGCCCCGCAGCCGGGCGCAGTGGCGCTGGTAAGGAGGTGAGGTGATGGTACTGGCAGACAGAATACGGCTTGCCAACACCCGGCAGCTGCTGCGGGCCTTTGGCGGCCTGAACGAGACCTACGGCTGCTCGGAAGCAGAGTACAGCGCCGGAGTGAACTTTTCCACCCGGGATTTCCCCGCACTGAGCACCCGCACCCCGCGCCGCAGACTGCGGGCACTGACCGGCCTGAACGGGATGTACCACCTGAATGGTCTGCTGACCGTCTGCGGACGGGATGTCGTTTATACCCCGGACGATACCGCTGCCCCAGCGGTGACGAAGCCGGACGCCGTGACCGATGGCCGCAAGGCGCTGGTGGGCATCGGCACAAAGATCCTGATCTTTCCGGACAAGGTGGCCTTTGATACGGCAGACGGCAGCGTGACCGCACTGGGAGCACTGTGGACGGCGGCGGGCAAAAGCGTGACCTTTGCCCCCTGTGATGCCGCAGGCAAGACCTATCAGGTGGAGGCCTTTGGCCGGGAGGAGCCCGCCGAACCGGCAGACGGACAGCTGTTTTTAAAGGTAGAGGATGCCGACCATCCGTGGCGGTACGACAGCACGCTGGAGATGTACAGCAAAAACTCCGGCAGCTGGACAGCCATCCCGCTGGAATACTGCCGTATCACGGCGGCAGGGCTGGGCAAGCTGTTCCGGCAGTGGGACACCGTGACCGTGCAGGGCGCAGCCGCCGAAGCGGCAGGGCAGAGCCCGGAGCTGAATGGAGACCAAATCGTGTATGACGTGGGCGAGGACTGGCTGCGGGTGCGCTGCACCCCGCAGGGCGAGTATTTCTACGGCACACTGGTGCAGAACGCCGCCGCCGCCCAGTGGCAGAGCATGGACGGCAAACAGCACCGCAGCGTGGAAGCCGCCCAGACGGTATCCATGGAGCGCCGGGTGCCGGAACTGGATTTTGTGACAGAGTGCGACAACCGGGTGTGGGGCTGCAACAGCAAAGAAAACGTTATCTACGGCTGCAAGCTGGGCGACCCCACCAACTGGTTCAGCTACCGGGGCATCGCCGCGGACAGCTACGCCGTCACCGTGGGCAGCGATGGCGCCTTTACCGGGGCGGCTTCCTGCATGGGCTATGCGCTGTTTTTTAAAGAGAATACCCTGCACAAGCTGTACGGCTCCAAGCCTTCGGATTTTCAGCTTTCCAGCCTGCGCTGCCGGGGCGTGGCAAAAAACGCCGCCCGCAGCCTGTGTGTGCTGAACGAGACGCTGTATTATCTCTCGCCGGACGGCGTCATGGCGTGGGACGGCAGCCTGCCCACCAAGGTGTCCGGTGCGCTGGACGCCGCAAAGCTTGCCAACGTGCAAAGCGCCGTGGGTGGTGCGCTGGATGGCCGGTACTACCTGCACATCTCCCGGGAGGATACCCGGCTGCTGGTCTATGATACCGAGAAGGGGCTGTGGAGCGAGGAGGATGTCTGCTCCTGCGATATGACCAGCACCGGCGGGCAGCTTTATCTGTGGGACGGGCAGGCGCTGTGGGCGGCAGACCCCACCCGTGAGCCGGACTGGCAGAGCACCGATGGCGTGGAAACGGACATCCCCTTTGAGCTGGTCACCGGCGATGTGGGGCTGGACGGCACCGAGCAGCGGTATCTCTCCCGGCTGACCTTGCGGCTGGACGCTGAGTGCACCAGCACAGTAGAAGTGGCGGTGAGCTATGACGGCGGCGCGTGGGAGACAGTGGCCTCCCTTGCCGCCCAAGGCAGCCGCCGCAGCTTTGACCTGCCCTTTGTGCCCCGGCGGTGTGGGTCGCTGCGGCTGCGGCTGCGCGGCAAAGGGCAGATCACCCTGCGCAGCCTTGTGCGCACCATCGCCCCGGCAAAGGGAAAATTATGGGAGGAGGATGCCTCATGGCAAGCATGAACGGCCTGAGCAAGCTGGGCCTGCCCAAGTTCAGCGATCACATGGACCCGGAGGATGCCCGGGCACTGCGCAGCTATCTGTACCAGATGCAGGAGCAGCTGCAGTATGTACTGACCAATCTGGATACGGAAAATATGTCCGACACCCTGCGCAGCAAGCTGCAGGGATTATAAGAACGAAAGGAGAATTATATGGCATCCAAAAAGAAGGAGGAACTGCTGCAGCCGGAGGTGCAAACGCAGTCACAGCCCGCTGCGCAGTCCACTTACAGCGCCGAGGGGCTGAACAGCCGCGCCGATGTGGAAAAGGCCATGGCAAACGTCAGCTACCGCCCCGGTCAGCAGGTGACCGATGCGGCCGACGCCCTGAAGCAGTGGCAGCAGAACCGCCCTGCAGACTACCAGAGCAGCTATCAGGATAAGATCAACAGCCTGCTGGGGCAGCTGCTGGAGCGGGAGAATTTTCAGTATAGCTACACCCGCGACCCGCTTTACCGCCAGTACGAGCAGCTGTATACCCAGAACGCCCACAACGCCAGCGCGGACGCGGCGGCGCAGGCCGCTGCCCTGACCGGCGGTTACGGCTCCAGCTATGCCACCAGTGCGGCGCAGCAGGCCTATCAGCAGCAGATCGGCGGGCTGGCCAGCGCCATCCCCACCCTGTACAATCTGGCGCTGGATACCTACCAGAGCGGCGGCGAGGAACTGGTGAACCGGCTGGACCAGCTGAACGGACAGGAGCAGAACGCCCAGACCCTGTACGACCGGCAGCTGCAGGACTATTACACCCAGCTGCAGCAGAAGGGCGAAGCGTACAACAACGCCTACGCCAAGGACTACGGCCAGTATCAGGAGCACCTGAACCGGCTGGACACCCTGCACGGCTACTACACCGCGCAGGAGCAGGCGCAGATCAATCAGCGCCAGCAGGCCTTTAATAATATCATGACCGTGCTGGGCATCATCGGGGATGTGGTGCAGCTGGCCATCAGCGGTACCACCGGTCTGGGCAGTCTGGCGGGCAGTCTGATGAACACCGGGTACAACATCTACGCCGGCAACCGCGCCTATGAGGCCGAGCGTGCCGATGCCCAGTGGAGCCAGCAGATGCAAGAAAAGCAGCGTCAGGACACACTGACCCAGCAGCAGTACGACAACACCGCCAGCGAGCGCGCCTATCAGGATGCGCTGAAGCAGCAGGCCTTCAACAATAACGTGACCAGCCAGAAGCTGAACATCGCCAAGGGCGAGTGGGCACTGAAGCAGGCTAACGCCCAGCAGAAGGCCGCACAGGCCGCCAGCAAGGCAGCGGCTGCGGGCACAAAGTCCGGCAGCGGAAAAACCACCGGCAGCGGAAAGGCCACCGGCAGCAGCGGCTCTGCTTCCGGCGGAAGCCGCAGCGCCGTCAGCGCCGGAGTGCCCTACACAGCAGCGCTGCTGCACAGTCAGGGCAAGAGCGATGTAGCCATCACCTCCGCCCTGCGGCAGGAGGGCTATACCCCCGCCCAGATCGCAAAGATTTTACAGGAGATGAATAAATAAGAGAAAAGGCACCCCGGCAAAGCAGCTGCTTTGCCGGGGTGCCGTACTTTTGTAGTATCCCGCCAAAAGAAAAAGTCCGCTGTTCAAAACAGCGGACTTTTTGGTGGGGTGCCCAGTGGGACTCGAACCCACGGTCTCCAGATCCACAATCTGGCGCGTTAACCGACTACGCTATGGGCACCACATAGATGCGCCCGAAGGGACTCGAACCCCCGGCCCACTGCTTAGAAGGCAGTTGCTCTATCCACCTGAGCTACGGGCGCACGTTGTTATCCCATGGGGTACTTATCTGGCGGCAGTGTGCGTTCGGCACACGCTGCGAGAAGTATAATACCATACGCATAGGCTTCTGTCAAGCGGAATTTCAAATTTTTTTGGATTTTCCGGCGCAGGGGGCATTTTGGGGTCACAGCAGCCACATTCCGACGGCCCCAAGGGCAAAGCCGAGCAGAGCACCGGCGGCCACATCCCGGACATAGTGCGCCCCGGCAAGCACCCGCAGGGCGCAGATGAGCAGGGCCACCACCACCATGCAGGCCCCGGTGGCGGGGTAGAAGTAGCACCACACAGCGGCCAGCACGGCGGCGCTCAGGGCGTGGCGGGAGGGGAAGGACTTGCCGTGGGTCTCCTTGGGCACCAGCGGCGTGAAGCCGGGCTGCTCATACGGGCGGGGAAAGTTCAGCCTGGCCCGCAGGAGCGTGCCGCCCAGAAAGACGAAGGCCGGCACAAAGACTGCCCGGGCGATGAGCTGCATAAAATCCAGAGCGGCGGCGCGGTTTGCGGAGAGCAGCCGGAACCATCGGACATTCAGCAGCACCAGCAGCAAAGGGTAGCAGGCAAAGGGCACGGCAGGCAGCCAGCGGTTCAGGGCGATCACCAGCTTTTTCAGGGCGGGGCGGGCCTCCAGCCAGCGCAGCAGGGCCTGGTAGCGTTCCGGGGTCATGGTATCCCTCCCTCAAAAACAGGTGTCCAGATAGTTTTCAACATCAAACGGCTCGGGCGTGGAATCTTTGCGCAGGTAGAGCGGGTGATGGGGATGGCCTTTTTTGCTCCGCTTGCCAAAGGTGACCCACGGGATGTCCCGCTCCCTTGTCAGGGCCACCATCTCCCGCATCAGGCCGGGCAGGTAGTCCCGCTTTTCGATCAGGGTGCCCCATGCGGCCCACATGGTGGGCTCGGTCTCGGCCAGAACGGCCCGCAGCCAGCGCAGGTTCTCGTCGCAGAGGGCGCGGTCCGGCACCCGGTCCATGTCGTTGGGGTCGGTGGCGCGCTGGGGATATACGTTGAACATGATCCAGCTGTCAAAGCCGTTGGCGTTGGCCAGCCGCTCCACACTCTTTAAGGTGGGGTCCAGCGCGCCGGGCTGGGCGGTGCTGGGGTTGATGCCGATGCACACCAGCGGGTGCCTGCCCACCCGGCCCAGCACATAGCGGTAGGGCAGGTAGGTGTGGGGCTCGTAGTACCAGATGCCGCCGGGGTATTCCCCCGCTTCCAGGCGGGGCAGCTGTTCAGTCTGCATGAAAATGTACCTCACAAATATGGTTTCCTATTTATCGTACCTGAAAAAATTCTGTAAATCAACACCTTTGGCGGAGAAAGTCTCCCATAAATCCGAATTTCATGTTATACTGTCCTTAGACCTGTGCCGCAAACACGGCGGTACGGGCCGGGAAAGGAAAACAGGAGCCATTGAAGAAGGGAGTTCTGCTATGGCCATGATAGAAGATTATAGAAGCGCCCTGCGCGCGGGCCAGCGTGCCTACCGTGCCTGCGTGGCACGCGGCCAGTCGCCGTACCTTGCGGTGCTGGATGATATCCTGAACGGGGTGAACATCGTTGCCCAGGAGCCGCTGGGGCTGGTGGATATCCCCGCCGAGAGCATTGTGGGCACCAAGACCAGCGGGCGGCACACAGCCTTTGCGGCCAACTTTATGCCCCTGCTGGAAGAGGACACCGAGTTTGCCATCAAGTGGTCAAATCTCTGCGAGGCCCATCTGGAAGAGGGCATCCACACCCCCATCATTGCCTACGAATACCTGAACAAGTTCTATGTGCAGGAGGGCAACAAGCGGGTGTCTGTCCTCAAATACTATGAGGCGGTCACCATTCCGGGCACGGTCACCCGGCTTGTTCCGGCCCGGAACGACACGCTGGAAAACAAGATCTACTACGAGTTTCTCGATTTTTATAAGCTGAGCAAGATCAACAATGTCCGGTTCTCCCGGCTGGGCGGCTATGCAAAGCTGCAGACACTGGTCTGCAAGGCCGCCAGCGAGGTATGGTCGGATGACGACCGGCTGAACTTCTCGGCCCTGTATACCATGTTCAGCCAGCAGTTCTATGCGCTGGGCGGCTCCGCCCTGGGGCTGACCCCGGGCGACGCGCTGCTGGTGTACCTCTCGGTCTACCGGTATTCGGATGCCTGCCAGTCCACCCCCAGCCAGGTGCGGGAAAACCTGGCCAAGCTGTGGGATGAGATCAAGATCCTGACGGAGCCCCACGCCGTGGAGCTTTCGCTGGAGCCAAAGCCCGGCAGTGAGCCGCTGCTGAACAAGCTGAACATCTTCAGCAAGCCCAGCCAGCTCAAGGTGGTGTTCCTGCACGAGTACAATGCCAAGAACAGCGCCTGGGTGCGGGGCCACGAAAAGGGAATCGAGGCCCTGAAAAAGGAATTCCCGGACCGGCTCGTCATCACCAACCGGGAAAATGTCTCCCCCGAGGTGGACGCGGAGCAGATCATGGAAGAGGTGGCCCACGACAACGCGGATGTGGTGTTCACCACCAGCATCCGGATGCGGCCCGCCTGCCTCAAGGTGGCGGCCCAGCACCCCAAGACCCGGTTCCTGAACTGCTGCCTGAACGCGCCCCATCCGCTGGTGCGCACCTATTACCCCCGCACCTATGAGGCCAACTACCTGCTGGGAATGCTGGCGGGCATCCTGAATCTGACCGACCGGGTGGGCTATGTGGCGGCCAACCCCGTTTACGGTGTGCCTGCGGCCGTCAATGCTTTTGCCCGGGGCCTGCGCACCGTGCGGCCCAACAGCCATATCCTGCTGCGCTGGGCCTGCCTGCAGGAGCCGGGGAAACCGCTGGATTTCTCCGACTGCCCGGATATCGAGCTGTTCTACGCCTGCAGCCCCTTTGAGCCCACCGGCAGCGCCAGGGAATACGGCCTGTGCCGCCGGATGCCGGATGGCAGCATCCAGCCGGTGGCGCTGCCGGTCTGGAAATGGGAAGTATTCTATATCGGCATCATCCGCTCCATCTTCGAGGGCACCTGGGACAGCGGTTCCAGCGGCAAGGCCATCAACTACTGGTGGGGCTTCCGCAGTGACGCGGAGCGTCTGGATTACTACGAGACCCTGCCCAAGGGCACGCAGCAGCTGCTCGATCTGCTGGAAAAGAACCTTGCGGCCAACGAGTTCCCCATCTTCCCGGCGGGCATCTTTGCGCAGGGGCATATCCCCAAGGCACCCACTGCAGACACCTACACTCCCAAGGAACTGATGGAGATGGACTGGCTGGGCGAGTGCGTGGAGGGCAGCCTGCCCCGGTACGATCAGCTGGATGTCAGAACGCTGGGCCTGCTGGAGATCAACGGCCTGAGCAGCCTGAAAGAGACGACGCTGTAAAAAGCTCAACAGAACGGAGTGTTGCGGACGTGAAGATACTTGCAATTTCCGATACCCCCTCCAAGGCGCTGTGGGACTATTGCTCCCGGGAACGCCTGGCCGGGGTCGATCTGATCCTTTCCTGTGGGGATCTGCCCAAAAAATACCTCGAATATCTGACAAATTTTACAGCGGCCCCCATTTTGTATGTCCACGGCAACCACGATGGCTCCTACCGCACAGAGGGCGAGCCGGGCGGCTGCATCTGCGTGGACGATCAGGTGTATGTCTGGAAAGGGCTGCGCATCATGGGGCTTGGCGGCAGCATCCGCTACAACCGTGAGGAGACCTTCCAGTACACGGAGCGGGAAATGCGCCGCCGGGTGCGGCGGCTCTGGTTCAAGGCCCACCGGGCGGGCGGTATCGACCTGCTGCTGACCCATTCCCCGGCGGCCGGCTTGAACGATGGCGACGACCGGGCCCATAAGGGCTTTGCCTGCTTCAACGACCTGCTGGAGGAGTACCAGCCCAAGTGGTTCGTGCACGGGCATGTCCACCTGAACTATGATGCCAATCTGCCCCGGGTGTGTACCCACGGCCAGACCACGGTCATCAATGCAACGGAGCGCTATACGTTTGAGATCCCGGACCCGGACCCGGTGGTTCGGAAGCGCTTTTTCTGGAATGACCCGGCATTTCCCACCAAAAACTGAAAAAGGAGAAACACCCAATGGAACAAAATGAGAAGCTGCGGGCGCTGGAGACCCTGCAGAAGAAGCTGTACGCCTACAACTGCGCCTCCAACAGCCTGTATCTGGACGCTGTGACCGTGGCCCCCAAGAACACGGCCGAGGGCCGGGGGGTTGCCCTGAGCATTCTGGCCGGTGAACTGCAGAAGCTGATGACCGCCCCCGAGACCCTTGCACTGGTGGAGGAGCTCTATGCCCGGCGGGAGACGCTGGACACCCTCCACCGCCGCGAGGTGGAGGAGCTGCGCCGCAGCTGCCGGCAGCTCACCCGCATCCCCGCCGAGGAGTATATGGCATACAGCGAGCTGACCAACCGCGCCAGTGATGTCTGGCACAAGGCCAAGGAAGAAAACGACTTTGCCTCCTTCTGCCCCATCCTGCAGGAGCTGGTGGAGTATAACCGGAAGTTCGCGGGCTATTATGATGCGGAAAAAGCGCCCTATGATGCCCTGCTGAACGAGTATGAGCGGGGCGTGGACACCCAACAGCTGGACGTGTTCTTTGACACCCTGCGCAAGGGCCTGGTGCCCCTCATCCGGGCCATCGGCGAGAAGCCCCAGATCGATGACAGCTTCCTGCATCTGGAATATCCGGTCGAGCAGCAGAAGGCGTTTGCAGACTATCTCATGGAGGTCATGGGCCTGGACCGGGGCCACTGCGGCCTGGGTGAGACCGAACACCCCTTTACGCTGGAGTTCAACAACAAGGATGTCCGCATTACCACCAACTACGACCTGCACAATGTGGCCTCCTCGATGTACTCCGTTCTCCACGAGGGCGGCCATGCCCTGTATGAGCTGGGCATCCGGGATGACCTGCAGTACACCTGCCTGACCGGCGGTGTGTCCATGGGCGTGCACGAGAGCCAGTCCCGCTTCTACGAGAACCTCATCGGCCGTTCCCGCGCCTTTATCGGGGCCATCTATCCCAAGGTGCAGGAATTCTTCCCCGCACAGCTGGGAAATGTGACTGCGGAGCAGTTCTACCGCGCCGTGAACAAGGTGGAGCCCAGCCTCATCCGCACCGAGTCCGATGAGCTGACCTACTGCCTGCACGTCATGGTGCGGTACGAGATCGAGAAGCAGCTCATTGCGGGCACCCTGGCGGCAAAGGAGGTTCCTGCCGCGTGGGCAGAGCTGTACAAGGAGTATCTGGGCGTGGAGGTTCCCAATGACCGCGAGGGCTGCCTGCAGGACAGCCACTGGTCGGGCGGTTCCTTCGGCTACTTCCCGTCTTACGCTCTGGGCAATGCCTACGGTGCCCAGATGCTCCATAACATGGAGCAGGAATTCGATGTGTACGGCGGCGTGGCCCACGGGAATCTCTCTGCCGTCACCGGCTGGCTGCGGGAAAAGGTGCACCAATACGGCCACCTGCTGGAGCCTGCCGAGGTCGTCAGAAACGCCTGCGGTACCTTTGACGCACACTACTATCTGGATTATCTGATTAAAAAGTATACGGAACTGTACAATTTGTAATTAACTCGCACAAAACAAAGCCCTCCCGGCCAATCGGCTGAGAGGGCTTTGTTATATATGCTGCTGCAAAGGGCGGCGGGAAAGCTTCTCGTCGTCTGTTACTGCTGTGCGAAGATCTTTACCTCATCCTTGTCCATAAAGGCGGCACCGGCGAAACCGGAAGCCTCCAGCTGGCCCAGCTGCTTGCCCAGCTTCTTGGCCTGAGGCAGAACGGTGACGTTGTAGGTGTCGCGCAGCTGTGCGGCTTTGGCCAGCACGGCGGGGAAGTCCACATCGCTGTTGTAGAGCAGGGCGATCTTCTGCTTGGCACCGGGGATCTGGTAGCCCTGCTCCAGCAGGATGCCGCAGACGCGCTCGAAGCCGATGGAGAAGCCCACGGCGGGCACCTTGGTGCCCAGGAACTTGCCGATCATGTTGTCGTAGCGGCCGCCGCCAGCCACTGCACCGCTGAACTGCGGGCAGGTGATCTCAAACACCATGCCGGTGTAGTAGCCCTGGCCGCGCACCAGGCTGGGGCAGTAGGCCACATCGAAGCGGCCGTTGGCCATGGCCTTTGCGGTGGCCAGCACATACTTCAGGTCATCGGCAATGGCGGGGTCGGCACAGCGGGAAGCTACGGACTCCAGTGTCACATCACCGGCGGCAATGAAATCGGCCAGCGCGTTGATGGCAGCTTCGGGCAGCTGCTTCTCGGTCAGCTCGGCCTTCACGCCCTCGGCACCGATCTTATCCATCTTGTCGAAGGTGATGCAGACAGAGTCCAGTGTGTCGGCGGCAAAGCCCATGCTCTCCAGCATTCCGCGCAGGATGCGGCGGTCATTGATGTTCACGGTGAAGCCGGTAAAGCCGATGCCCAGCAGGGCACGGGCGGTCACGTCGATCAGCTCCACCTCGGCATTGGGGCTCTCGTCGCCCAGAATGTCGATGTCGCACTGGACAAACTCGCGCAGGCGGCCCTTCTGGGGGCGCTCGGCGCGGAACACGCGGTCGGTCTGGATGACCTTGAAGGGGTGGGGGAGCTTGTCCTTGTTGGCAGCGTAGAAACGGCTCAGGGGCAGGGTCAGATCATAGCGCAGGCCCATGTCGGAGAGCTGCTTGGGGTCGCCGGATCCCAGCGCGCTGGTCAGCTTGTCTCCACGCTTCATCACCTTGAAGATGAGGTTCAGGTTGTCGCCGCCATCGGATTTGTCCAGGTTCTCCATATCCTCCAGCATGGGGGTGGAGATGCGCTCAAAGCCGGAAGCACGGTAGGTCTCCAGGATCTTGCCCTGGATGTAGTCGCGCAGGGTCTGCTCAGCGGGCAGCAGGTCGCGCATACCCTTCAATGCCTGTGATTTCATAGTTGGTTCCTCTCTATCAAGTGCTCGCCCTCTCAGGCCGCTCCGCGTCCAGCTCTCCCAAGGGGAGAGCCCTTGGCAAAACCGTAAACTTTGTGTGGACTGCCAAAGCCTCCCACTTTGGGGGAGGTGGCATCGCGCAGCGATGACGGAGAGGGCGAGGCCGTGTTTAGTTGTTACTTTATCCATTATAAAGGAATCTGCTGTTTTGTCAATTGAAATGGGCACACTGTAAGGGAAAAACCATTCGGAGGGCAGGCAATGAAACAGCAATTTGCAGCAAAACACCCGTGGACCATCCTGGCGGCGGGGGCGGCCATTCAGATCCTGACGGGTCTGCCTGCGGCGTGGGGCGTGTTCCAGCAGCCGGTGATGGACGAGTTCAGCCTGACCGAGGACGGCGCTGGCTATGCGTTCGGCATCCTGATCGCGGCGTTCGGGGTGGGATGCGTCATCGGTGGTTTTTTGCAGGATAAAAAAGGCCCGCGCTGCGCGGCGCTGTGGGGCACCGGCCTGCTCTGCGGCGGGTTCTTTGCGGCGGCCCTCCTGCCCGGGGAAAAGGGGGTATGGTTCTGGGCAGTGTTCAGCATTCCGGCGGGGCTGGGCACGGCGTTTCTCTACCCGTCCATCCAGTCCTGCGCCCAGAAATGGTATGCCGGGCGCAAGGGCCTTGCCACGGGGGTCATTGGCGGCGCGGTGGGTTTGAGCGGTGCGTTCCTGACCGGATTTGTCCGCACGGCGCTGAAGGGCTTTGGCCCGGTGCAGGGGATCCGGGGGGCGTTCTGGGCGCTGGGGGTACTCACGCTGCCGGTCTGCCTTGTGGGCAGCGCTCTGCTCACCGACCCACCCCCGGCAAAGCAGAAGCCCGAGGAGCAGGGCAGGGGAAAAGGCACCCCGTCCCTCGACCTTGCCCCGCTGCAGATGCTCAGAACAAAACAGTACTGGCTCTGCGCCGGGGCGGTCTGCTGTTCCACCCCGGCGGTGCTGCTGTTCAGCCCCATCATCTTAAAGCTGGGCATGGAGCGGGGCCTGGACGAGGGCGCTGCTCTGTGGAGTGTGGTGCTGGGCAGCGTGGGCAGCGCGGCGGGCCGCTTGCTGATGCCCATGCTCAGCGACCGGATCGGCCGCCGCCCCACTGACCTGATCCTGTTTGGCGTGTCGCTGGGGCTTTCGGCGGCCTTCCTGTTCGCGCAGGGCTGGCTCGTTGTGGCTGTGTACGCAGGGCTCACCTTCTGTTATTCGGCGCTGGCGGCGGTGCTGCCTTCCCTCTCCACCGACCTGTTCGGCCTGCCCCATGCCGGGGTGAACTACGGCTTTCTGGCGCTGGGACAGAGCGTGGGCAGCCTTGCCTTCCCCTTTGCGGCGAACCTGTGGGGTCTTGCCACCGGGCGGCACTGGCTGGCCATGGCAGGCGCGGCGGCGGGCTTTGTGTGCATCTGGGCGCTCCGGCCTGTCAGGGCCCAACAGCCGCCCAGAAAAAACTGAACCGGACAGCGCAAGATATTCCTTTTGACAAATATGATAGAAATGTGACGAACTGGGCAGTGAAAGCGGTGAAAGTGCTAGTTAGCTTCGAATAACTGCTAAAAATGCTTGTGAAAAAATCCGCAAAACGTCTTGCAAATTCCGCCAAGGTTCTCTATAATAAAACTATGCGTGGTAGTACCGGCGTGGCCGGTCAATGCAAACGGCAGGACACCCCCTGCCAATGGCATCAATTTGTCAAAAGGAGAGTATGATTATGACCTATTCGCAGCAAGTACAGAATATGTGCCCGATCACCAAAGGTCCTAAGCATGGTCCGGCTCCCATCCCCGAAGAGGGCGCATGGGTCAAGGCCTATGAGATCAAGGACATCAGCGGCTACACCCATGGTGTGGGCTGGTGTGCACCCCAGCAGGGCACCTGCAAGCTGTCTCTGAACATCAAGAACGGTGTCATCGAGGAGGCTCTGGTGGAGACCATCGGCTGCTCCGGCATGACCCACTCTGCTGCTATGGCAGGCGAGATCCTGCCCGGCAAGACCATTCTGGAAGCTCTGAACACCGACCTGGTGT
>ERZ506929.532-NODE-532-length-16235-cov-4.763041_pt1 | contig 16235 bp, 18 predicted proteins | sample MGYA00513173_ERZ506929 | MGnify/ENA metagenome assembly ERZ506929 | reverse complement strand
GTGCATATATCATAAATGTAAGCAGCGACAAAAGCTTTGTAGTTGCGGACCTAATAGATGAAGGCACGAAAAAGAGGTTCAAAGCAAAGGGAAAGAACACGATACCGCCGTATGTAGCGCCGATGTTGACAGTTGAAGTCACAGGGGTGTGGGAAGAATACAAAAGAGACGGCAAGACGTGCAAGATATTTGACGTAACAAGATTTGAACCTTTGCAATATGAAAGTACAGAAAGCTTTGTAGGTTATCTTCAGACGTGCTATAAGGGCATCGGGCCGAAGACGGCGGCAAAGATTTTAAACGCGCTTGACGGGCAGTACACAAAATTCGGCGAGAAAATAAATGAAGAAGGATATTTCAACAAAGCAATAGGCAAGAAGCTTGCGAAGTCGCTTGTAGAACAATACAAGAATCATGAAAAGCAAGACGAAGTATACAAGATAATGCAGGCAGCCGGAATATCCGAGAAAAAAATCAACGAATTCAGAAATACTTACGGAAAAGGCGCAATGGAAGTGCTTGAGAGCAATCCATATGTGTTATATACGCAGTACAAAACGAGTTTCAACTCTGCGGAAGCAGTATGTATGATGATGCTTGGAACACATCCTGAGTTGCTAAAGTCACAGGAACGGATAGACGCTTGTGTGCACTATCTTTTAAAGAACAAGGTAGCACTTCAGGGACACACGTATGTAAACTCGCGTCAGCTACTCGAATACACGTTAAGGAAACTTAACGAAAACAAAGTGAAAGAGCTTTGGGTAAACAAGGAAGACGTGTCTAAAGAGTTGTATGACATGTGCAAAGTATCAGAGCTTGTGTGTGGAAAGATAAAAGTAAAAGGACAGCTTGCCGAAGCAGATAAAAGCTGGTGGGTGTACGACGCTTATTATTATAAAGCTGAAGAGTACATCTCGAAGCGAATAGCGGAGATGGCAAATTTCCGGTACAAATATACAGAGGCAACAAAAGCAAAGTATATATCGACAATAAAGGAGTGTGAAAAAGACGCCGGAATAGAGCTTGAAGCAAAGCAAAGAGAAGCAGTGATGTCCGTATTAAGCAATAAAATCAGCGTAATAACGGGCAGTGCAGGCACAGGAAAAACGACTGTCCTTAAAGTATGTATAGCAGTGTTAAAGAAACTTCATAAAGGGCAGTGTAAAGTAACGCTGACAGCACCGACAGGGAGAGCGGCAATGCGAATGTCGCTTGCAACAGGGCTTGAAACAGGAGCGTCAACGATACACAGCCTTTTGGGCCTTACAGGGCAAGAGGATGAAAATGTAGAGGTAACGCCAAACCAAGTTTCAACAGATGTGTTGTTCATAGATGAAGCGTCGATGTGCGAATTGAGTTTGTTTTACAAGCTTCTTTATAACACCGATGAACACGCGAAAATAGTGCTGATAGGAGACCCTAATCAGCTGCCTCCGGTCGGGGCAGGAGAAGTGCTAAAATCAATAATCGAAAGCGAATCGGTTCCGGTGACAAAGTTAAGCGTAATATACAGGCAGCTTGAAACAAGCTCGATAGTATATAACGCAACAAAGATAATGACCGGTAAACGTGATATACGCTTAGATGACGATTTTGTGTACTACCGATATTCCGACCCGAAGCAAATAAAAGCCGCTGTTCTATACGCTTTTGAAAAAGAACTTGAAACGGTAAAAGACGTGAGAGAAGTTCAGATAATAACGCCACTTCGGGAGAAGGGCGAATTATCGGCACTGTCTTTTAACAAAGCTGTTCAAGAGATGTTAAACCCACTTCACACGAGTGTGTCTTCGTCCGGTAATACAATTTATCCGTTGTCGTACCAAACAGGAACGGGTCTAAGAATAAGAAAAGGGGATAAGATAATCTGCCAAAAAAACACACCGGAAATTAAAAACGGTGAAATAGGGATAGTTATGAGTATGACATCAGACGATAACAAAAAGTTCAAATCTGCTGTAATTTCTTTTGAGAGAAGAGACCCGATAGAATTTACGCGGGAAGAACTCTCGGATATGAATGTTACTCTTGGCTATGCAATAACCGTACACAAGGCACAGGGTTCAGAATTTAAATCAGTCTTAATGCCTATAGCTGAGGAAAACAAAACAATGTTACGCCGAAATCTTTTTTATACCTCTGTAACGAGAGCAAAAGAAAAATTCACTCTTGTAGGAGACGAAAAAGAGATAACATATGCTATTAAGAATAATTCACAGGACTACCGTAGAACGTGCCTTGCGTCAAAAATCAAAGAAAAAGTCAACAGCTTAAAGCCAAAATCTTCTAAATCTTCCGATGAGGCAAAAAAGCATCAGGAATATCAGTTGACTTTGGTGTAAAGCGTAAAGGTTTATTATAAAAAAGGAGTAAAAAATCATGAAATTTAATATTAACAAATACATGGGCAACTATGCTATGCACTGCAAAACCGAAGAAGAAGCAAATATCTTCTTACGCTATCTTGATAGCGTAGGCAGAAAGTGGGTTAATGGAACCTCGTATATGTCAATGACGAACTGGAGCGTTTATGGCCACGATACCTGCTATGATTTTAATGGTGGGACTTATTGCGATAAAACATATTTCTTAACTCGCGATTATTATACTATTCTTGAATTCAGTGATTTTAAATGGGATAACAAAAACACAAAGAGAAAACCGGTAATTATTTATCGGAACGGACAGGACGTTATAGCTCTTGATAAAGAAACAGGCGAAAAGGCTGTAGCAAAATGTCATCCTAATGATGAGTTTGATTTTGCTATCGGCGCCAAAATTGCGTTCGGAAGGCTCTACCATTCACAGGATTACATTTCGGAAGGCAATGAAGCTAAATGCAAACCGAAATTCCAAGTTGGCGACCGAGTTCGTTGTATTAAGGAAGATTGTGAAATTAGAAGCATAAATATTGTTAACGAGCTGGGCGTAATAAGAGAAGCAGAAACAGGGGACAGCAGTGTTTTGGTTGAATTTGACAACAATATTGGCGGACACAGTGGTGGCGGTAAAGGCAAAGACAACCATTGCTGGTGGGTTATGAATTCTTCCGAATATCTTGAGCTTGTAGACAACAAGGATGCTAAAGAAATCAATGTTGGAGATAGAGTTAAGGTTATTGATACCGGTCATGCGTATAGCTCTTATCCAGAATGGGTAACAAAAAACGCACCCGAATTTGCAGTATATTATGTGTACACCTTGTGCTATGCTGATATATACAAAAATCTTGGAACATCCACATTCACGGTTGTTGCAAAAGCCCCTCATGCGGATTTCGCCGACAGAATGTTGTATCTTGTACAAGACGAATTTGCCCGTTGTTTTCTTTTTGACGAAGAAGGACTAAAAAAATGCGATTGACATAACATAGAAAGAATGTTATAATAATCACATAATACAAAAATAAAAAATAACTTATATCTGCTATCCATTTATTTGGGTAGCAGATTTTTTATGTAAAAATCAGAAAGTCGTATCATTGCGCTTGCAGTGCTGCGACTTTTTTATTTCGTGGCAAAAAAATAAAAAATTTGTTCATATATAAATGAACAAGAAAGAAAGGAATAATTTTATGAGATTTAATATTCACGATTGCAAAGAAAAAAAGGAGAAAATGATATGAAAAGCGTAATGATAAGCATTAAGCCTTATTGGGTATTTCTAATTATAGCCAAAACAATGGGTTGGAATATAGATAAAGAAAAAACCGTTGAGGTTAGAAAGACTTACCCTCAAGATGATGAGTGGAATAAGGTGGGAAAGATATATTGCACCAAAGATAAAAAGTCTTTTAACCATATTCCGAAAAAATATCAACCTTTCATGAAGAGATTTTTGGGCAAGGTTATCGGAGAGTTTGTGTGCGATAGAATCGACACAATCAGAAAACGAGGAATTGACGATAATTTCGATTATTGCTATTTGTCGCTTGATAAATGGGGAAATGATGATATTGAACCCGAAATAACCGCTGTAAAAAACTCTTGTGTTCTTAGAGACGACCTCAACGATTACGGCGAAAACAGTCGTATGCTTTACGGCTGGCACATATCAAACCTTGTAATTTATGACGAGCTGAAAGAGTTAAGTGAATTCTACAAAAAGGATTTTAAAAAGGCTTTATGTTATTGGGAGTATTTATTCAGCATAGATTGTGTTGATGATGAACCTGAACCGAAAGAAGAAGATTATATTTTAACAAAAGCACCGCAGAGTTGGTGCTATGTTGAGGAGGTAAAAGAATGAAAAAATATCTTCTTATGGTGCGCTATGCGTTATCAGGACTGCGAGTATATGAAGTAGAAACCGATAACATCTATCGAATAATCGGGAAAATGATTTGCACCTCAATGGAGCACATTGCCCGTATAGATTTTTCACAATACACCCTTGAAAGGTTGCAATATTTGATAGATGAGGGTTTTGACATAAACGAATACACAGAGCCTGTTTTATCAGAAGATGAAAACGAGGCAGAAGAATGAAAAGATATGTTGATGTAGATGAATTTTATGTTTCCCAAATGGCAAGATGTTGTGGCGAGCCAGTTATTGGAACTTGCACAAACGACAATGTGAAATTGTATGATGAAATACAAAAGTTTACTACGGCTGATGTAGTGGAGGTCGTGCGGTGCAAAGACTGTAAATACTATTCTGTTGACAATGCATTATTAGGGAATGTATGCGCAAGATTATTTACTGTATTTCCTATGCGGGAATATGATTTTTGTAGTTATGGGGAACAAAAAAGGAGAAAGAAATGAGAAGAATTAAAAAAGTAAAAACAGTTAAAAAGCCGGATATATGCATCGGAGACCACTTTATCTATAAAGATATAAAGTGGATATGCCTTGATATTATCGACGGCAACTACCTTGCAATCACTGCAAAATTATGGCAGAAGCTTCCGTTTGATGCTGGTAATCATAACAACTGGAAGGAGTCATCCTTACGCAGAGAGTTGAACTATGAGTTTCTTGACAAGCTCAATAAGAAGCATCTTGTCAAGCAGACATCAGACCTGATTGCGGATAACGGAGACAAACGGTACGGCACTTGTAAGGACTATATAACGATACTGTCTTGCGACCAGTATCGTAAATATAGAGACCTTGTGTCATGCTACCCGGAGTGGATGTGGACGCTTACTCCGTGGAGCTGTTTCAGCGGCAACGGCGACAGTGTTCGCTATGTCGGTCCGACAGGCATCATCTACACCAGCAGTGCCAACTTCGGTCTCGGAGTCGCCCCGGTGTGTTTGTTTTCGTCGAGAATACCACTTAAATCATGAGACTTGTTGTAGTTATGGAGAAAGGAAAGATAAGGAATGACCGATAAGAAACTTACTGATGAGGAAATTATAAAAGCCTTAACTGAATTGAGCCGATATACAGGTTTTCAAAAAAAGTACACACAAGTGTTAAACGCGACTCTTGACCTTATCGAACGCCAAAAGTCGGAAATTGAGAGGTTGAAATCAGCTAACGATGGAAAATTTTGCCAATGGGATATGCTTGCAGAAAAGACAAAAACGCATTATGCCAACTTATACAACGAAGCAAAGGATAAACTTAAAGCCGAAGCATACAAGGAGTTTGCTGAGAGACTTAAACAGTCTACTGTAATGGCAGTTATGGGTAATAAAATTTATGCTGTCGCTACATCAAAAGGCGTTGACAATCTCTTAAAAGAAATGGTTGGCGAAGAAGAATGAGAGTGTCAATGTTCATTTGGCTCACAAGTCCGACTTTCGGGCAGGCACTTGTATGGTTTTAACGGAAGTGCTCTTATGACAATCGAAGAAATTAAGAATATGGTTGAAAAAGAGGAGTATGATTTTCTACGAACTAACCCACATTTATCAGGAAGATTGGTTTTCCTGACACTTGGCGGAAGTTACGCATACGGAACGAACGTAGAGACTTCCGATGTAGATATTCGTGGCTGTGCTCTGAATCGCAAGAGCGATTTGCTTGGGCTGTCTAATTTTGAACAGGTGGTTAATACCGAAACGGATACCACCGTTTATAGTTTTAATAAGTTGGTAAACTTACTGATTAACTGCAACCCGAATACAATCGAGCTTCTTGGATGTAAGCCTGAACACTATTTCCTGCTTACCGATGTTGGTAGACAGATGATTGAAAATAGAGGGCTTTTCTTATCACAGAAGGCGGTTGCGTCTTTTGGCGGTTATGCTACGCAGCAGTTGCGTAGGCTCCAAAACGCTCTCGCCAAAGATAGGGTTTCTCAAGCCCAGACGGAAGAACATATCAAAGGGGCGCTGGAACGTTCTGTTAAATCCTTTGAGGACAAGTTTACCTCGTTTGAAAATGGTGGCATTAAACTCTTGACCGACAAAAGCCAGCGTGACAACCTTGATTTGGAGGTTTACTGTAACATTCATATTGATAAATACCCGGCGAGGGAATTTCAAACATTGCTTAACACGCTTTCCTCTGTTGTTGAGAACTATGAAAAGCTGAATCATAGGAATCGCAAGAAAGACGATGCACACCTTAATAAACACGCTATGCATCTTGTCAGGTTGTACCTCATGTGCTTAGATATTCTCGAAAAACAAGAAATATGTACCTATCGTGAAAATGATAGAGATTTTTTGCTGAGTATCAGAAACGGCGCGTTTCAGAATGAGGATGGGACATACAAACAGGAGTTTTTTGAACTGATTTCTGATTATGAAACCCGTCTTCAGTATGCGAAAGAGAATACCAGTCTCCCGGTAAAGCCTGATATGAAACGAATCGAGGAATTTGTGATGAGTGTAAATGAGAAATCAGTCAATACCTAAAACCAGTTAGTAAAGCAATTGCCGTTAACTGTTTTGAAAGATAAAATTCTCACATACAGCGGATGGCGTCACGCATCAAAGTATTACAACGAAACACATTTCTATGATAGAAACGGAAAATATAAATAGGAGAAAAAATCATGAAACCGATTTACGAGCCGAAAGGCAAAGCAAAAGAATACGGCGATTTAGCCATAAACATTTACACAGGCTGTCCTCATTATTGTTTTTACTGTTTTGCACCGAATGTTTTGCATAAAGACAGAAAAACATTTCATTCGGAAGTAAAGCCGAGAGAAAACATAGTTGAGGCTGTAAAAAAGCAACTTAAAGACGAGAATATCAGCGGAAAGCTGATACACTTGTGCTTTACTTGCGACCCGTATCCGACAGGTTATGATACAACACCGACAAGAGAAATTATCCAAGCTATCAAAGATAGCGGAAATAATGTTCAGATACTCACCAAAGGCGACGGGAGCAGAGACTTAGATTTGCTTGACGAAAACGATTGGTATGGTATCACCCTCGACGGTATCGGGAACGGACTAAACCCGTTATGGAGAGCAAGAGTTGATGCTTTTGCAGAAGCACACAAGAGAGGAATAAAAACTTGGGTGTCTTTTGAGCCTGTGACAGACGAAAAGGAATTCTTTGTCAATTTACATTTGGTTGCACCGTTGGTTGATAAAGTAAAAATCGGCAAACTAAATTACTGCAAGTCCGATATTGACTGGGCCGAATTTGGTAAAAAAGCCGAAAACCTCTGTATCAAACTCGGACTTGATTATTACATCAAGGAAAGTTTGAGAAAGGAAATGGAGAAAGGAATTTAAAAATGGTAAAATTGTATGTCAAAGACAATACAACAGGTAAAATCCACGAATACGGAACAAACCCGCACGATAGTCTGGTTTTGAAGGAGGATGGTAGTATTCACTATCTCAACTTGCAAACTTGCACAGGTACACGCTTTCCGAGTGAAGGTTATTCCTTCTGTTTGGAGGACGGTAGTGACCCACGGGAAAGTGCAATGTGTAAAATATACAGTATGGAAGCGTTTTTAGATGTTGGAGGAAATTGATAAGATGAAAGCAACAGGAGTTATTCGTAGAGTCGATGACTTAGGCAGAATAGTCATACCTAAAAGTGTTCGCAAGGAACTCAATATCAAGGAAGGCGAGCCTATGGAATTGTTCATAGACGGCAATGATGTCGTTTTCCGAAAATACACATTTGATAACTGCGAAAATGAAACATGCAACTGTGATGCTTGTGTAAAGAACGGCGAAGTGATGGAGCATTGCGTACAAGGTTCTTGTTCAAATTTCAAAAGCGTTGAGCAAGTCAAAGCCGAAGCATATAAAGAGTTTGCGGAGAGAATTAAACTGTCAATTAAGGCAAATGTTGTTGAAACTCTATGTAATGATGTAAGGGGTGTTTATAAAGCCGAGTATGTTCTTGATGACATCGACAATCTCTTAAAAGAATTGGTTGGTGAGGAATAATGAGAGTGATTTTGTTTAGAGATAAACGGACGGATAACGGCGAGCGGGCGTACGGTGTGGTTACGGAAGATAATCACGGTGAAATGGTTATGGCTGAAAGCCCATTCGAGCGTGAAGAATATAATTGCTGTGGTGCAAATTGCTTGTATGTTGAGTGGGACGGGGTATGTTTTACAAACAGACAAACCGTATAAATGGATGACTTGTATGAATGCGAAACAACGGTTTGCTGTGAAGTTCTCGGAAACATACACGACAACCCCGAATTGTTAAGGAGTGATACAGAATGACTTGTAGAGATTGTGCTTTCGTATTTGATAAAGAGCACAATTTGCCAAAATGCAGTTATCCCTGCTTGTGTTGTCGTGATAATTCGCTGTTTAATTTGGCATTAAAAGACTGTTATAGTTACTATTATTATGGATACATACCAAAGAACACAAGCACAAGTGAATTTGCAAAATTAGTTAGACATTAAAAGGAGAGCTGAAGAATGAGTAATTGTGAAGAAACTACAAAGTTGTTAAAGTTGGCAAGTGAAAATCCTGAATTGCCTATCATATTTGAAGTCGATAATGAAGTAGTACCGTCTGATGAATATGGTTGGTATTTAGGCTCAATGTCTAATTGTTGTGTAGGTGAATACGCTATATTAGGCGAAATGGTACTTGACGATAGAGACGAGTTCAAAGAAAGATATTATGATTACAATTACGATGAGCTTGATGAAATGTTCCCCGGAGATTGTGGAAATGAGAATGCGGAACTTGAAAAACATCTTAATAAAATTGCAGATGAAAATTTCAAAACCGCAATCATTGTTTCAATATCTCCTTATTCGGAATAAGAAATAATCTACTTGTCAAATTACGGTCAAATATTGTATAATATAATAAACTTACTTTGTAGATAGGAATTGCTTGCTATGTTTTGTTTAAAATGTCAAAAGGAAACGCCTGAAAACAGTGTATATTATATTTGGGCGAATAAAAACGATTTGAAGGAATGGTGCGTGTCTGAAGCTCCATGCTTGTTTGAAGATTTTACGCAAATTGCAACTTTGAAGAGCATAATAGAGGAAACGTCAAGCACCTTGAAAAACATTATTATAGACGAAGTAAAATAACTTAGAAAGTCGGCATCTTTTGATGCTGGCTTTCTTTTTTTTGCGCATTTTCTTGACAACACTTGGCTGTTGTGATATACTTAATACATAATAAAAATATAAAAAACAAAGTATATCTGCTATCCGTTTTCGGCTGGCAGATTTTTTATTTTATAGAACAAAACATAGAGTCATATCTTTGCTTTCGGCAAGGTTATGGCTCTTTTTTTAGGAAAGGAGGCTTTTTGTTTGCGACTCTATTAGAACGCCTTGAAGCTTTTGAGCATAATCAAACAGAAGCTTGGTATAAAGACATATACATACTTAACAAAGGGAAATACGCTAAGGCTCCGGTCGTAAATGTAGACGGAGAAAAAGCGGTGAAAATGTATGGAAATGTATATGTAACGAAATATGACGAAACACGAAAGGCGTGGTTGGTAAACACAAAATACGGGCTGTACCGTTTTTGATAAAAATTAAAATAAAAAGTAAGGAGATGATTATAAATGAGTTTTCCCTTGGCTTTTGCTTTGAATACGTTAACTAAGGAAGAAGTCGTCGATAAAATCAGAGACTATATAAAAAATAATATGTATTTGAACGACGAACACGACGGAGAATATTCTTTCGATACTTACGTTGATTACGATGATGAAATTTCAACGGAAAGGTTGAAAAAAATCTTCCAAAGTGACGAGCCTATGGCAGAGTTCGAAGAGCAAATAATTGATATGTATGATGACTATTACGACTATGAGTGTGATGAGATAACAACTCAAATTCAAAAAGAGTTTGACGAGGGTTATCACGACTTCATTTACGAGTGGGTAAGAGAACACATACATATAAACTTTCCGTTTGACGAGTTCCTGAAAAGAACTGTTTGCGTTGATATAACCGTGGATACGGGTGATGCAAACTACGATTTTACTCTTAACTCGTTTTACGAAGGAAAAATAAATGATTTAGCTTCAACAGTATGGCTGTCTAAACAGCAAGGATACAGTAAGACACAGCTTAACAAGGCTTATAACGAAGGTGATTACAGTAAGAACAGCTTTTTAGAAAGTCTTGTTGCGGAATACGTTAATGAATGTACCGGTATAAATGCACTTACGTTTCTTGTTAAGATGCCATTAGGGCAAGCTATAGCAATACTGGAAGCGAAAAAAGAACTTGAAAAAAGAATAACGAAAGACGAAAAATATTGTCCCAAGAAAATTAAAGACAGGAAATACCTTGTTTTAGATAAGGATGTTAACTGCGGGCTGATAGACTTTTGGAACGGCTCAGGAAGTCTTTTAGAGCTTAAACTTGAAAAAGATGTCAAGCTCCCGATAAAGTTTGTTCACGAGATTTCGCCTGACAGCTGCTACAAATGGGGCTTTAAAAACATTTACGGCTGTGACGATTCGTTTTATGAGGAATCATTGATAAGTCTTAGTCTGTAAAAAAATAAACCAAGTAATTATATGTAATAAAAAAGGAGAAAAATTTTTATGAAAGTAACGTTTACAAATTCAGCAGAATTCAAAAAAGCTCTTGTCACTTGTGCGAGAGCAGCGGCGAGCAAAAGCCCCGTTCCGGCATTGGAGTGCTTAAAAATAACCGCTACGGCGGACAACAAGGTTATAATAACAGGATACGACCTTGTAACGGGTATAACAACAACGCTCTGTGATTATATAACAGTGCAGGAACCGGGAGAGATATTGACAAATGCCAAAACGTTTGTATCTCTTGCAAAGAAGCTGCCGACAACGAAGACAATAGTTATTGAGACTTTTGATGATAAAAGCGTCAAGGTATCAAAACCCGGTATGGAATTTAACCTGCCTACGGTAGATATAAAGACCTATCCCAATTTGCCGTCGTTGGAATCAGCAAAAAGCTTCACGGTTCCGTTCGGCGATATGAAGGAAAGTATTGAACAGACACTGTTTGCGGCAGGAGACAATGACGAAGCGAGTCTTGCCAAGGGCTGTGCGTTCAGTCTTGAAGTAGAAAAAGGCGAAATGAAAGCATTTGCGCTTGACGGATTCAGGGTTGCTTGCCGTAAGACGAAGATAGCTGACGACTCAGTATCGTTCAAAGCAAAGCTGCCGAAGAATGTGTTGTTGGAACTTGCGAAAAGCAACACCAAAGATGATGAAAACGTAATCGTGTCATATGACAAGAGGAACATTATCTTCGATATAAACAACAGCCGAGTAATAGGAAGGTTGTACGGCGGAAACATATTTGACGTGGACGCGCTGGTCGCAAAAATAACAAAGGACAACACAGTGACCTTTAATGTAAACACATCTGAATTTCAGGATGCGGTTGACAGTCTCATTCCTCTTTGCACCGCAACGGAAAAAACTATCGTTGTGAAGTTTACAAAGAACGAGATTGAGTTTTCAATAGCCACAGCACTCGGAACAGCAAAGGTAAGTGTTGAAGCTAAGTCAAATGCCGAAGCAGAGTTGGTTATGGGATTTAATATTAACTATCTGTTAGAAGCAGTCGGAGCTGTAGAAAGCGAAGACTTTGAAATGACGGTAGGTAATGCATACAATCCCATTAACATTTTGGACGGTAAAGCTAATTTCATAACCTTGCCGGTTAGAATAAAAACCGCTGCATAATTTATGCTTGAGAACGGTTTGAGAGTAGTGCAAATCATTGATACTTGGATTACGCAATTAAACCGAACGTACAATTTATAGTGAAAATTTAGAAAGTCAACATCAATTAGGTGTTGACTTTCTTTTTTTGTGTGCTAAAATGATGTGTTCTGAAAAAATATGCGGTTTTTTGCTTTTTTCAGACACGAAAGGAAAAAAGAAAAAACATTACGGAGGGCCATTTTATTTATGAAAAATGCGACTACAACAAAAAAAGAGTATGAATATTATCGGTTGGCGAAAGAAGCAATTGATAGAGGAGAGGCGGAAAATGCACTCTTTAATATCAGAAAAGCTCTTGAAAGAGTTGTAAAAGTTCTTTGCGGCCAATGCAACATTGATACTTACAAGGTGGACTTATGTGACTTAATCCAGAAAATCAGAGAAGCAAATATGATTGACGAAAAAGAGGAATCTCTTCTTCACCGTATAAGGATTAAGTCTAATTGTGGAGTCCACGCCCAAGAAGAGACCGAAAGAGAAGCGACTATTGATGATGCTGAAGAGTGTTTGCATCTTCTTAACCAAGTGCTTAAAGCTTTTGAAGGGAAATTAGAAAACACGGAAAAAATTGAAACAGCCAAAAAGAATAATAATGTACCTATGCGTAATCCCGATTATTATTCTCCCAATCGCCGTTATTACGGAATGTGGTATAATTGTTACACTAAGCCTGACCTTATGCGCATACCTGAGTACGTTGATTTAAACAACAAAGCCAATAAAGGCGATATTCAGGCAATGCTTGATATTGCTGTCGGTTTTCTGCCGAAGCAAATTCAATGGGGTGCTTTTCAATCTGTTTGCGTATCTTATGATTATTTCCGTGGATGTTGCGATGCGAAAGTGTATTTTTCTAATAATAACTATCTGTACGATGCGAGATATTATTATTGGATTGTTAAAGCTGCGACTCTTGCAGCCAAAAGGGGACTTGCAAATGAATTTGTCCCGCTAAAATATATTGCTACGGCGTTACTTGAAGCCTTAAAAATTTCATGTTTATATAATAATAACACTTGTCAGAATTTCACTAACAGAAACCATTATGATATGTTTGAAAAAATTTATGACGTGAAATATTCCAAAGCTTTAAGTTGTTCCGAACTTGAGGTTTTTAAATATCTTATAAGTCTTATTAACACGTATGGGAATGATATTATTTCTCCCGTACATGAGGAAACAAGCATAAATCAAATTAAATATATTGTCATTATTTCTCAAGCCCGCAATGATTTGTTGTGCTTATATTGGGGCAATCGTATGAAACAATACATAGATAATAGTATTGCTATATCGGAAGACGATTTAAAGAAGCCAGCTTTTTACAGTATTGATAAATATAGGAACGACTGTCGCTCAAACAAATGTTACTACAATACACTTATATCGGAAGCCCCGAAAGTCTGTATAAATGATGTACAAATTTCCGCAGAACGATTAGTTTTGGGGAGCGCATGTATGAGCTGTGGAAATGTCAATATGGATACGGCAAACTTCTGTGTACAATGTGGAAAACCCCTGTATAGCACCAAGAAAAAGACGGGAGAGCTATATTACATGAAGGAAATAGTTTACCTTAACAGTCTTGCGCAAGAAAGCACAATAGATAAGAAACGTCGCAATAAGGCTTTATGTAGCATTGGCCATATTTACAGGTACGGTGAAGGCGTAGAACAAGACTATTCCAAAGCTCTTGAATGGTATAACAAAGCTGTTAATGCCGGTAATGCTTCTGCAATGTACAGTATCGGCTATATGTATGATTACGGTGAAGGCGTAGAACAAGACTATTCCAAAGCTCTTGAATGGTATAACAAGGCTGCTAATGCAGGCAACAGTGCTGCAATGAACAATATTGGCTATATGTACGAGTTTAGTGAAGGCGTAGAACAAGACTATACAAAAGCTCTTGAGTGGTATAATAAGGCAGTTAATGCCGGTAATGCTGCTGCGTGGTATAACAAAGCTGTTAATGCCGGTAATGCTGCTGCAATGAACAATATCGGCCGTATGTACGAGTTTGGCAAAGGCGTAGAACAAGACTATACAAAATCACTTGAATGGTATAACAAAGCTGCTAATGCCGGTAATGCTACTGCAATGTACAATATCGGCTATATGTATGATTGCGGTGAAGGCGTGGAACAAGACTATTCCAAAGCTCTTGAGTGGTATAACAAAGCTGCTAATGCCGGGAATACTGCGGCAATGAACAATATCGGCTATATGTATGATTACGGCAAAGGCGTAGAACAAGACTGTTCCAAGGCTCTTGAATGGCTCAAAAAAGCTGCTGATGCAGGGAATAGTGCTGCAATGTACAATATCGGCTATATGTACGAGTGCGGCAAAGGTGTGGAACAAGACTATACAAAGGCCCTTGAATGGTATACAAGGTCGTACAACAGCGGCTATAAGGACGCAAGTAAGGGCGTTAAAAGAATGAAAGAATTATTGCAAGTGTAAAGTAAAACAAATATAATTAAGGCTCTCTGAGGTGTGATACTCAGTGAGCCTTTTTTGCTTTTTTTACTTGACAGTAGTAAAATACTATGGTATAATTTAAATATAATAAATTATGTATATTAAATAAATTTAATGTTTTGCTGCTATCTTTCGCGTTCGGCGATTGGTGGCGTTTTTTTATTTATATTGTGTATTTTACGGGAGCTTGCTGTTATCTTTCACGATTGGTGATTGGTAGCAGCTATTTTTTTATCAACCGTCACATGTAAAGTGTAAAGGCGGCTGTTATGGTCTTTTGAAGACCGCTTGTTGTAGTAATATGGCAAGTATAATATATCAGCCGCCTTCTCCTTGGAGAGCGCGGCTTTCTTTTGTTTTCCGGCTGTTCTATATTTTACAGCCGTTTATATATATCTTACTTTTACTTCTTACTGAAAGGCAGATATTTAATCATGAAAAAGACGTCTAAAATAATAATGACAGTGGGCATTTGTGCTGTTTTAACAGCAGCACTTACGGTAGCTTTCTCTATTCAAAGGAATAATGATGAAGATATGCCGGAAACAACGACGGTTGTTACGACATATGCAGATGCTTCAGATGTTGAGGCTTCTGTTCCTGAGAGTACGTCAAGCCCGGAAAATGCTAAGACAGAAACCAAGGCCACAACTAAGCGCAGAAGTGTTAACAATTCGGTTGTGTCGGTGAAAAGTAACGAGACAGACAGCAACGACGAGGTTGTAGCTGTACGAAGCAACGATGAAGATTTCGAAGCATCCGTTACCAAAGCCGAGAAAAAAGCCGAAGTTGAAGCTTCCAAAGCAGCCGATGAAATACCGGATGCAGAAGAAGTCGAAATAGCACCGAGTGAAGTTCAAAGCTTGTTGAGGCAAGAACAAAGTAATGCCACTTGCGAACATAAAGGAAAATATTCGAGTATGCACGGTTCGGTTTGATTATTTCATTACATAAAATAATTTAGAAAGTCAGCATCTTTTGATGTTGGCTTTCTTTTTTTGGCTTTGTAAAAAACGTGAAAAAAATGTGAAAAAAATCGTGAAATAAAAATGAAAAAAATCGTGAAAAAAAGATGACATTGACTTCAAAATAAAGCCGCGATATAATAGTTACAGTGATAAGTGCGAGAAAAAAGAATAAACGCAAAAAACAACCAAATAATGAACATTAGACCGTTTCCCTATGGGAAGCGGTTTTTTTATGTCCTTTTTTACATTGATTTTTTGTAAAAAGGGCAAATTCCACGATTTTTTCATCATATATAGATGTTAATACAACAAGGAGGAAAAACAAAAATGAATGAAAACAAAAAACTAACCACATCAGGGAGTTCTGATGTTGAACAGAGCAAAGAGCAGAAGACGGATGAAAAAAAGATATACTTCGCTCGCAATGTGCAGGACTTGGGCGTAGGGTATAAAAAAGGTGAATACAAACGTGAAAAAGAGAAAAAAGAATATCAGTATCTTACACGCAAGCAGTTTAAGCGGTTTAAGCAGGAGCAGGAAGAACGCGGTAAAGACTATCCAATTGACGGCTTTGCAAAGATAAAAAAGAAGTTTAAGGACAAAGGCGACAACATACTGTCTATAAACGGAGACAAATTCGACCATTACAATAAGCGAAGATTTTTCTCGTATACAA
>ERZ506929.518-NODE-518-length-16655-cov-6.570422_pt1 | contig 16655 bp, 13 predicted proteins | sample MGYA00513173_ERZ506929 | MGnify/ENA metagenome assembly ERZ506929 | reverse complement strand
GTGATTGCTATAAAGCCGGGAGTGAGCTTGTCCTGACGGGTGATGAAGTGTTTACGGCACAGTGGAAGAAGAATGAGCCTGTCAATCATACCCTGACCGTGACCGGCGGAACCCTTGCTGTGAAAAACGGCGACATTGATGTGACCGATACACTGGAAACCAGCACCGATGAGACCAGCGGCAAGCAGACCTGCCTTGTGCCGGATGGTGCAGAAGTCACCGTGACGCTGGACCAGACGAAGGTTCCCGAGGGTATGGTGTTTGATCTCTGGTCTACCGGCAAGTTTGAACTGCCGCTGGATCAGGATTACAAGGCAGAGTCCATTGCCTTTACCATGACTGGTGATGTGGATGTGGCCGCACAGTACCGCAGCGCTGACATTGAGGATGGTTCTGATGTTGTTGGCCCCATCATTGTCGGTACGGCTGTTGTGGCTGGCGGCGCACTGGTCGGCTACACGCTGGGCACCGATCTTGTGGGCAAGATGTGGGGTCTGCCTTACTTCCCCAGCAACCGCAGCGCTCTTGCAATGATGCTGTGGGAGGATGCAGGCAAGCCTATGCCGGAATCTGAGATCCTCTACCCCGATGTTGGCCAGGAAGAACAGGATATGGATCTGCAGCATGCTGCCCGCTGGTCCATGGAGCACGACCTCCTGCCTGACCTGAACGATCAGGATACAGAGCTGCCCCCTGAACAGGTGAAGTTCTATCCGGACAACATGGTTACCAAGATCAGCGTGTTGCGTGCTTGGAAGAAGGCACAGGACCTCAAGCAGAACGCGCAGTAAAATTTGACATCCTCTGATATTTCCCAAACACAGCAGGAGCGCCCCACCGGGTCATACCGGCAGAGCGCTCCTGCTGTGTTTCTGTTAAGCTTCAGGAAAGGGGAACACACTCCACTCAGCGGCCCACGATGAGGTCGCGGCGGCAGCGCAGGCCGACCGTCAGGAAAGCGCTGTCGCCCAGCTGCCGCAGCACTACCCGCTGGGTGTCGGTCTGGCCCTCGCACAGCAGGGAAAGGTTCAGGGTGGTGGAACCCTTCTCCGTGGTGAGCACCAGCGTGGACACGCCCTGATTCATCAGGGTCTTCATGTCCTGAATGGTGGTGCGGAAGGTGGCGGCGCAGTCCGGCACGTCCAGCGTCAGGACGCGGCCCTCCTGCCGGGCGGTGTAAAGGACCTGACGGCCCAGCAGGCCCTTGACGGTGTACCGGGCTTCGGTGGTCTTTGCCTCGTCAGCGGAGATTAGCATGATGTCGCCCTGAATGGGGTCACCCTCCGGTGCACCGTAGCCGCCGTAGGCGGGGTCGGTCTCGCCCACGGCAACGTCTCCGCTGTGCAGCGCGATCTCGCCCTGAAGCATCACACTTTCGTCCTGCGGGGGCAGGTAGCCTGCGACAACGGTGTCATCGGTGGCAGCCGCAGCGGCAGGCTCCTCGGCAAATGCGCCGACGCTCATGGGGATGGCAAGGGACAGCACCAGGGCTGCGGCAATGGCCTGACGGCCCAGCATTGTATTCAGAATCTTCATAAGAAATATACCTCCTGTACTATGGACGAAAAACCGCCCGTTCTGTAATGAATACGGAACGGGCGGCTTGTTTATTGCAGGGGGAAGGAAATTTTTATGGAACGTTAAACCCCTCAGTCACGCTCCGCGTGACAGGTCCGGGTTGCGGCACCCAGCATCCACTTCGTGTTGTAAACAACACTTGTGTCTTGCTGGCCGCGGCCCCAACAGCAACGCCCTTTATCCGCCACTGGCGGCGGTTGTTACTGTTGCCCCTAATAGTGGGGCCCTTGGCATAAAGGGGAACTCGCAGGGCTCTACGCAGCGCCAGAGCCGCCCCTACTAGGGGCGGTGGCAATGCGAAGCATTGACGGTGGGGTTTAACCTTCCCGGTTCAGGATCTCCATGAACTCGTCGCCGGTGATGGTCTCTTTCTGGTACAGATACTGGGCCAGCTCGTCCAGCTTTGCGCGGTTGTCGGTCAGGATCTGCACAGCCTTGGCGTGCTGGGCCTTGACCAGCTCCACCACCTTCTGGTCGATCTCACACTGGGTCTGGGCAGAGCAGGCAAGGGAAGTGTCGCCGCCCAGATACTGGTTGTTGACGGTCTCCAGTGCCACCATGTCAAACTCATCGCTCATGCCGTAGCGGGTCAGCATGGCGCGGGCCAGCTTGGTGGCCTGCTCGATATCATTGGAAGCGCCGGTGGTGATGGAGTGGAACACCACTTCTTCGGCGGCACGTCCGCCGGTGAGGGTGGCGATCTTGTTTTCCAGCTCCTCCTTGTTCATCAGGTAGTGGTTGCCCTCGTCCACCTGCATGGTGTAACCCAGAGCACCCGAGGTGCGGGGGATGATGGTGATCTTCTGCACGGGGGCGGAGTGGGTCTGCTTGGCGGCGACCAGAGCGTGGCCGATCTCATGGTAGGCCACGATGCACTTTTCGTGGTCGGTCAGGATGGAGTTTTTCTTCTGGTAGCCTGCAATGACCACCTCAATGCTCTCCTCCAGGTCGGATTGGGTCACGCTCTTGCGGCCCGCGCGGACGGCCCGCAGCGCGGCCTCGTTGACGATGTTGGCCAGCTCGGCACCGGACGCGCCGGAGGCCATCCGGGCCACGGTGGTAAAGTCGATGCCCGGGGCCAGTGCGACCTTCTTAGCGTGGACCTTCAGGATCTCCTCGCGGCCCTTGAGGTCGGGCAGCTCCACGGGCACCCGGCGGTCAAAGCGGCCGGGGCGGGTCAGGGCAGGGTCAAGGGATTCGGGGCGGTTGGTGGCGGCCAGAATGATGACACCGGTGTTGCCCTCAAAGCCGTCCATTTCGGTCAGCAGCTGGTTCAGGGTCTGCTCGCGCTCATCGTTGCCGCCGTACTGGCCGCCGCTGCGCTTTTGGCCAATGGCATCGATCTCATCAATAAACACGATGCAGGGCGCTTTCTCCTTGGCCTGCTTGAACAGGTCGCGCACCTTGGAGGCACCCATGCCCACGAACATCTCCACGAACTCGGAGCCGGAGATGGAGAAGAAGGGCACGTTGGACTCACCGGCCACAGCCTTGGCCAGCATGGTCTTGCCGGTGCCCGGAGGGCCCACCAGCAGGATGCCCTTGGGCATCTTGGCACCAATGCTCTCATACTTGCTGGGGTCGTGCAGATAGTTGACGACTTCCTGTAAGTTTTCCTTGGCCTCGTCCTCGCCGGCCACATCCGCAAAGCGGATGCCTGCCGTGGACTGCACATAGACCTTGGCGTTGGATTTGCCCATGCCGCCAAATATCATGGAGCCCGGGCCGCCGCCGGCCTTTTCCATCAGCTTTTTGTTCATCTGGTTGCCGATGGCCGAGAACAGGATGATGGGCAGGACGAACCAGATCAAAAAGTTCAGCACCGGCGAGGACTGTTCCACGATCTCGCTGGAGAAGGTGGCTCCGGCATCGTACAGCCGCTCGGTCAGGCCGGTGTCGTTCATCAGGCCGGTCTTGTAGACCTGCGTCTCGTCCTTATCGGTAAAGATGATCTGGTTGGATTCAATGTCCACACGGCCGATGTTCTTCTCCTCGGTCATGGTCATAAAGGTGCCGTAGTCCACCTCTTTGATCTGGCGCTCCCCCATCCACGGCAGCAGCACAAAGTTGAGGAGCAGCAGCATCAGCAGCACGAGGGCGTAATAGATCGCCAACGGCTTGCGCGGTGTCTTGACTTCTTTCATAGGATTTCCTCCTTAGTAGGCTTTGTCTCTACCCCAAAGTATAGCACGACTAATTTTAAGAAACCAGCCTTTTGAGGGCTTGTTTCCAAAAACTTCCCAGATTCTTAACAAACCCCGAAGCCTGGCGGGAGGGAAGCGGGGGAATGCCCTAAGCAAGTGTCCGCTGGGGTGGGACCCTGTTGCCGCAGGCAATAGGGCGGGCGATGGAATGGCCTGCAACGACAGCGACCGCCGCCAGTGGCGGATGCAGGGAACTGTTGTTGGGGCCGCGGCCAGCAAGACGCAAGCGTAAGCGATGCGAATGCTGGGAGCCGCAACCCGATTTCACTTGCGTGGGCATCCCCCGCTTTCCCAGCGCTCTACGATTCGATGCAGAAAGCGCAAAATTTGGAAAATTGTGCCGACCGTGATGTGAATTTGTTTCATTTTTGATATGAGCCAAACTTCTTGACAGCAAATCCGACGTTTGGTACAATAAGATCACTTTGAAACACAAAGACCAAATGCGTTGACGGGGAAAAAACGATTTTCTTCTGCTTCAGAGAGCTGCCGGGTGGTGCAAGGCAGTGCGGAGGGTTTCGGTTACTGGCCCCTGAGCGGCAGAGCTGAACGGAGAGTAGGCTCTGACGGATGCCCACCGTTACCGGGGCAGCGATTCGCCGCCAAAAGCTGATCGTGTGAGTGGCTGGTTTTCCAGCAAAGAGAGTGGTACCACGGGTGCTCTGTTAGAAAAAATGACAGGCCCTCGTCTCTCAAGGCTTATCGCCTTGGAGACGAGGGCCTTTTCGTATGTAACTCCTTCAGTCAGATCCTTACGGATCTGCCAGCTCCCTCGGGGAGGGAGCCTCTGGCGAAGCGGGAAACTTTACCGTACTGCCAAGGGCCCCATCTCAGAGGGGGCTGTCACCGTAGGTGACTGGGGGAGTTGGGCAGGAAGAAACCTCAAAAGTGTAATTTGTTTAGGAGGACACGCAAAATGATGGACGCAACCAAGTACGCACCGGGATATTACCCTGTCCCTGCCGGTTATGACAGCTGGGTGAAGAAGGATCACATTGAAAAGGCCCCGGCCTGGTGCAGTGTGGATCTGCGCGACGGCAATCAGGCTCTGATCGTGCCCATGAGTCTGGAGGAAAAGCTGGAGTTCTTCCAGATGCTGGTGAAGATCGGCTTCAAGGAGATCGAGGTGGGGTTCCCCGCCGCCAGCGATACCGAGTACGAGTTCCTGCGTACCCTGATCGAGAAAAACATGATCCCGGAAGATGTGACTGTGCAGGTGCTGACCCAGTGCCGCGACCACATCATCCGCAAGACCTTTGAGGCTGTCAAGGGCGCTCCCCGCGCGGTGATCCACTTCTATAATTCCACCTCCGTGGCCCAGCGCGAGCAGGTGTTCCACAAGAGCAGGGAAGAGATCAAGAAGATCGCCACCGACGGCGCAAAGCTGGTCAAACAGCTGAGCCAGGAGTACGAGGGCAACTTCCTGTTTGAGTACAGCCCCGAGAGCTTTACCGGCACCGAGGTGGACTATGCTGTGGAGGTCTGCAACGCAGTGCTGGATATCATGCAGCCCACCCCTGACCGCCCCATGATCATCAACCTGCCTGTCACGGTCGAAATGAGTATGCCCCATGTCTACGCCAACCAGATCGAGTATTGCGACAAGCACCTCAAGTACCGCGACAGCGTGATCATCTCCACCCATCCCCACAACGACCGCGGCACCGGTGTTGCCTGCGCCGAAATGGCCGTTCTGGCCGGAGCCCAGCGCGTGGAGTGCTGCCTGTTCGGCAACGGTGAGCGCACCGGCAATGTAGATGCCGTGACTCTGGCCATGAATCTGTACAGCCACGGCGTAGACCCCAGACTGGACTTTTCCGATATGCCCGAGATCTGCGCTACCTACGAGCGCGTGACCCGGATGCACATCTACGAGCGCACCCCCTACGCCGGTCAGCTGGTGTTTGCAGCCTTCTCGGGCAGCCATCAGGATGCCATTGCAAAGGGCATGGCCTACCGCAAGGAGCGGGGCGAGCACCGCTGGACCTGCCCCTACATCCCCATCGACCCCCACGATATCGGCCGCACCTATGATGCCGATGTCATCCGCATCAACAGCCAGAGCGGCAAGGGCGGCATCGGCTTTGTGCTGGAGCAGAACTACGGCTATAACCTGCCCCCCAAGATGCGCGAGGTGCTGGGCTACAAGGTCAAGAGCGTGTCCGACCACAGCCACAAGGAGCTGAGTGCAGGCGAGGTGCTCCGCATCTTCGAGGAGAGCTTCCTCAACCGCGAAAAGCCCCTCCGTGTGGTGGAGGCCCACTTTGCACAGGTCAACGGCATTACCGCCACGGTCACCCTGGACCTGAACGGTCAGCGCAAGGTGGTCACTTCGGTGGGCAATGGTCGTCTGGATGCTGTGGCCAACGCCATCCAGAGCGCCACCGGGATGGACTTCCATCTGGAAAGCTACTCGGAGCACAGCCTGGACGAGGGCAGCACCTCCCGCGCGGCTTCCTATGTGGGCCTTGCCTGGGGCGATGGCAGCATGACCTGGGGTGCCGGCACCGACACCGATATCATCGTCGCCGGCATCAAGGCGCTGGTTTCGGCAATTAACAGTAAATAAAAATCAAACTCCCTCAGTCACCTGCGGTGACAGCTCCCTCTAAGAGGGAGCCTGTTGCGTAACGGAAAGGCAAAGAGGCCCCCTCCTAGAGGGGGGTGTCGCGTAAGCGACTGGGGGAGTTGTAAAAGATAAAAGGAGAGTATCACCATGGGAATGACTCTGACGCAGAAAATTCTGGCCGCACATGCGGGTTTGCCGGAGGTCAAGGCAGGCCAGCTCATCAATGCCAAGCTCGATATCGTGCTGGGCAACGATATCACCACCCCGGTCGCCATCAACGAGTTTGAGAAGGCAGGCTTTGACGGCGTGTTCGACAAGGAGCACATTGCCATCGTGCTGGATCACTTCGTCCCCAATAAGGACATCAAGAGCGCAACCCAGTCCAAGCAGTGCCGCGAGTTTGCCAACAAATATGATATCCTCAACTTCTACGATGTGGGTCAGATGGGTGTTGAGCACGCCCTCCTGCCCGAAAAAGGCATCGTGACCGCCGGTGACTGCATCATCGGTGCCGACAGCCACACCTGTACCTACGGTGCACTGGGCGCATTCTCCACCGGTGTGGGCTCCACCGATATGGCCGCCGGTATGGCCACCGGCATGGCATGGTTCAAGGTACCCTCTGCCATCAAGTTTGTGCTCAAGGGCAAGTTCAGCCCCTGCGTATCCGGCAAGGACCTGATCCTGCACATCATCGGCATGATCGGTGTGGACGGCGCGCTGTACAAGTCCATGGAATTCACCGGCCCGGGTGTGGCTTCCCTGACCATGGAGGATCGCCTCTGCGTCTGCAACATGGCCATTGAGGCCGGTGCCAAGAACGGCATCTTCCCTGTGGACGAGGTCACCAGAGCGTATCTGAACGGCCGCAGCCAGCGCACCCCGGTCTACTACGAGGCCGACCCGGATGCCGAATACGAAAAGACCATCGAGATCGACCTGGACAAGCTGGAGCCCACGGTCAGCTACCCTCATCTGCCGGAGAACACCCACCCCGCCAGCGAGGGAAAGGACATCCGGATCGATCAGGTGGTCATCGGCAGCTGCACCAATGGCCGTCTGGAGGATATGGAGGCCGCTTACAACATCCTCAAGGGCAAGCACATTGCCAAGGGCGTGCGGGGCATCATCATCCCGGCCACCATGGCGGTTTATAAGGAATGCATCCTGCGCGGCTGGACCGAGGCCTTTATTGATGCGGGCTGCATCGTGTCCACCCCCACCTGCGGCCCCTGCCTGGGCGGCTACATGGGCATCCTGGCCGAGGGGGAGCGCTGTGTCTCCACCACCAACCGCAACTTTGTGGGCCGCATGGGCCATGTCAAGAGTGAAGTCTATCTGGCAAGCCCGGCCACTGCCGCTGCCAGCGCCCTGACCGGCTATATCACCGACCCCCGCACGGTCTGATCGAAAAGGAGAAACAACGATGAACGCAAAAGGTTCTGTTTTCAAATACCCGGATAACGTGGATACCGATGTCATCATTCCGGCCCGCCACCTGAACACCCAGGACCCCAAGGAGCTGGCCAGCCACTGCATGGAGGACATCGACAAGGACTTTGTCCGGAATGTCAGGGACGGCGATGTCATGGTGGGCGGCTGGAACTTCGGCTGCGGCTCCTCCCGTGAACACGCCCCCGTGGCCATCAAGGCCGCGGGCATCTCGGTGGTCATTGCCAAGAGCTTTGCCCGCATCTTCTACCGCAACAGCATCAACATCGGCCTGCCCATCATGGAGTGCCCCGAGGCTGTGGATGCCATCAGCGCAGGGGATACCGTCAGCGTGGATTTTACTACCGGCCTCATCACCGATGAGACCACTGGCAAGACCTTCCAGGCGGAACCCTTCCCGCCGTTTATCCAGAAGATCATTGCCGACGGTGGCCTGATGAAGTCGCTGACCAAGAAATAAACCCCACCGTCAATGCTGACGCATTGCCACCGCCCCTAGTAGGGGCGGCTCTGGCGTTGCGGAAAGCTCTGCGAGTTCCCCTTTATGCCAAGGGCTCCCCATACTAGGGGAGCTGTCGCGCAAGCGACTGAGGGGTTTGGGTAAGAAGCTGTTGAGGAGAATTTAGAACTATGGAAAAAAACATTGCTGTCATCTGGGGCGACTGCTCCAGCCCCGAGATCGTGAAACAGACCATCCGGGTGCTTGATAAGGTGGCCGAAAAGTACGGCCACACCTTCCACTATACCGATGCCGCCATGGGTGGCGAAGCCATTGACAAGTACGGCGACCCGCTGCCCCAGCATGAGCTGGACAAGTGCCTTGCTGCGGACAGCGTCCTGCTGGGTGCCGTGGGCGGCCCCAAGTGGGAGGGTCTGCCCGGTGAGCAGCGCCCGGAAAAGGGTCTGCTGCGCCTGCGCGCGGGCATGGGCCTGTACTCCAACAACCGCCCCGCCAAGATCTGGCCCCAGCTGGCCCCGGCCAGCCCTCTGAAGCCTGAGATCGTGGCACAGGGCATTGACTTCATCATCGTGCGGGAGCTGATCGGAGGCGTGTATTTCGGCAAGCACGAGACCCACACCCTCGAGAACGGCGAAAAACAGGCCATCGACTCCATGCCCTACTCCGAGCACGAGATCGAGCGCATCGGACGCATCGGCTTCGAGACCGCCCAGAAACGCCGCAAAAAGCTCTGCTGTGTGGATAAGGCCAACGTGCTGGATACCAGCCGCCTGTGGCGCAGTGTGATGCACCGCCTGCAGGCCGAGTACCCGGACGTGGAGTACAGCGAGATGTTCGTGGATAACTGCGCCATGCAGATCGTAAAGAATCCTGCGCAGTTCGATGTCATCGTCACTGAGAATATGTTCGGCGATATCCTCTCCGATGAGGCCTCCATGATCACCGGCTCCATCGGCATGATCCCGTCCTCCTCTCTGGGTGATGGCACCCGGGGCCTGTACGAGCCCATTCACGGCTCGGCCCCCGACATTGCGGGCAGGGATATCGTCAACCCCACCGCCTGCATCCTCTCTGCTGCCATGATGCTGCGCTACTCCTTTGGCATGGCTGAGGAAGCCGATGCCATTGAGAATGCTGTGAACAAGGTGCTGGACAAGGGCCTGCGCACGGCAGACAACATGAGCGAAGGCTGCACCTGCCTGGGCTGCACCGCCATGGGTGATGCGATCCTGGCCGAAATCTGATCTGAAATAAATAGCCCTCTCTGTCAGCGTGAACGCGCTGCCACCTCTCCCGAAGGGGGGAGCTGGCAAGGCCTGCGGCCTTGACTGAGAGGGCATTTTCGTTCTCCTAAAAACAAAAATGCAAACTTTTTGCAAATTCCTCTTGCAATTTGCATCCGAAGCGTGTATAATCTCCCTTGCACGAAAATGCAAATTGATTGCAATTTACTGCAATAAAGCACATTACAGTTGTTTTTGGAGTATCAAATGGAATTGTTTCTGGATGTTCTGGGCGAATCTCTGGTGGACACCGCCAAGATGCTGCCCTTCCTGTTTTTGGCCTATCTGTTCATTGAATATGTGGAGAACCGCCACGGCGAGCGCATCGAAGCCATCCTGGCGGGGGGTGGGCGCTGGGGCTCTGTTCCGGCGGCGCTGCTGGGCTGTGTGCCCCAGTGCGGTTTCTCTGCCATTGCGTCCAATTTCTATGCGTCCCGGGTCATCAGCCTGGGCACGCTGATGGCCGTGTTCCTCGCCACCAGTGATGAAGCAGTTCCGCTGCTGGTCTCCATGCCTGCCTACTGGGATAAGCTGGTGCTGCTCATGGTCATCAAGGTGCTCTACGCCATTGCGGTGGGCCTGGTGCTGGATTTTGTCCTGCGGGGCGTTCTGCCCAGGAGCCTGCGGGGCGGCTATACCGGCAGCGCCGATGAGATCGACTGCCACGAGGAGCACAGCGATGAGGAGGGCAAGCCCGCCCCCATCTGGAAAGCCGCCCTTCGCCACACGCTGGAGATCTTCGTGTTCATCTTTGTGTTCAGTCTGGTGTTCGGCCTCATTGTGGAGGGCGTGGGCGAGGATGTCTTTGCCGACGCTCTGGGCCGGATGGGTTTCTTCCAGCCGGTGGTGGCCGCACTGGTGGGGCTGATCCCCAACTGTGCCGCCAGCGTCCTGCTGACCCAGCTCTATGTGGAGGGAGCCCTCCGCTTTTCCAGTCTGGTGGCGGGGCTGTGCACCGGCGCGGGCGTGGGCCTGGCCGTTCTCTGGCGGGCAAACCCGTCCTGGAAGCAGAACCTCTTTATCACCGGCCTGACCTGGGCCGCCGGTGCGGCTGTGGGTGTTGGGATACAGATCGTGGTAGCCATTTTCGGTTAAAGTAAAATATTCAGTCAAAACGCCGTTTCGGGATATCCCGGAGCGGCGTTTTGTGTTATACTAGACAGTATCAAAACGATAAAATGGCTCACCCTCTCCGTCATCGCTTGCGCGATGCCACCTCCCCCAAAGTGGGAGGTCTTGACAGTCATTGGGAAGTTTCCGATTATGTCAAAAGCTCTCCCTTTGGGAGAGCTGGACGCGAAGCGGCCTGAGAGGGTGAGGATGCTGAAATAGGAGCAACGATGCAATATAAACTTCTGGCAAGCGATTTCGACAATACCCTTGTTCCCTTTGGTGAGCCCTGCCCCCGCCCGGCGGTGGTCAAGGCCGTGAAAAAGATGCAGGCCGCAGGCGGAAAATTCGTGCTGAGCACCGGCCGCGGCTACTGCGTGATCAACAAGCAGCAGCTGGGCGGCATCCGGTTCGACTACGCCATCACCAACAACGGAGCCTGCGTGGTGGACAGGGACGGCGCGATCATCGCCGAGCACCCGATGACCAATGAGGAAATGTACGCACTGGTGGATTTCTGCGAGGATTACAACTACCCCCTGCAGTTCAATTTCCGGGATGGATACTATGCCTACTGCGAATACGAGAGCCTCCGGGATTTCTACGCCCAGCTGAGCGGCAGCGGCCTGACCTGCAAGGACGGCGAGGATCAGGACCGCCATCTCATCGATATGCCCCATGCCGCCTTTGCCTGCCTGCCCGATGAGGCGCTGGAGGCGTTCAACCGGAAGTACGGCCACCTGAACCTCCGTTTTATGATGGTGGGTGCTGTGCGTGAAGGCAGCTGGCACTGCTATGATATCGTCCGGGAGGGCATTGATAAGGGGATGGGTCTGGCTGATCTGTGTGAAACCGTGGGTCTGACGCTGGCCGATGCTGTTTCGGCGGGCGATTCCGCCAATGATGTGGGAATGCTGAAGGCGGCGGGACTGGGCTGCTGTATGGCCAACGGCTCGGACGATGCCAAGGAAGCCGCAGACCGCATCATCGGGGATGTGCGGGAGGACGGCCTTGCCGCCCTCATTGAGGAGCTGTGGTTCAACGGCCCCCGTGCGGAGCCCTCGGGCCATGAACTTGGCTCTCCCTGGGGCCAGATGGAAGCCGCGGAGGAAAAGCAGTGAGCTTTGCACCGGTCTACAATGAACACAGCCGGGCGTTGATCCTGGGCACCTGGCCCAGCCCCAAGAGCCGGGAAATGTCCTTCTACTACGGCCACCCGCAAAACCGCTTCTGGCCCATGCTGGCGGCCCTGACCGGGGAGCCTGTGCCTGCCCGGGAGGACATCGAAGCAAAAAAGCAGATCATCCTGCGCCACGGGCTGGCCCTGTGGGATACGCTGGAAAGCTGTACCATCACCGGCGCGTCGGATGCGTCCATCCGGGACGTGGTGCCCAATGATATTGCCGGTCTGCTGGCAAAAGCGCCCATTGAGGCTGTTTTTTGCAACGGGGCCACGGCATATAAGATCTATACAAAGTATCTCGAGCCGGTCAGCGGCATCCCGGCAGTCAGGCTGCCCAGCACCAGCCCCGCCAATGCCGCCTGCAGGCCGGAAAAATTACGGGAGATCTGGAAGAAAGAATTGTCGAACTGGATCCTGCCTTGAATGCCGCGCGGACTTACCCGATATGCCAGGGGCTCTCCTATCAGGGGAGCTGGCGCGCAAGCGCCTGAGAGGTTTGACATTTCGATTTCAAACCTGTAAATAATTCGTGAAACGCTTGCGCCCCGCTGGAAAAGGATTTATTATGGAAGATACAGGGGGCGCAGCTCCCGGAAAAGGAGGAACCCATGAGCAAGATCATTCGCACCCGGAAGCCCAGTGTCCTGCCGTACTACGCGGCGGCGCTGGCATTTGTGGTGCTGTGCGCTGTGCTTCCGGTTTATCGGCTGTGGGCACTGCTGGCGGCGCTGGGCGCGGCTGTGCTGGCCTTTGCCGGGGCCAAAAAGATCTGCCCGCCCCGGGTGGTGGAGACGGAAGTGCCCTTCCATACCGGTGTGGACGATGTGGATGCCATGCTGACCGAGATGCAGCAGCAGCTGGACACCCTCCACGCCCTGAACGAAGCCCTGCCGGACCCGCAGCTCTCCGCCGCCATGGCCCGGATGGAAAAGGCAGGCCGCTCCATTGTGGAAACGGTGGAAGCCACCCCCGCCAAGGCAAAGCAGGTGCGGCGGTTCGCCAATTACTATCTGCCCGATGCCGTGAACGTGCTGCAGCAGTATGCCAAGCTGGCAAAGCAGGGGGTGCAGGGCGAGAATGCCGCCTCTATCCGCGCGGAGGTGGAACACAACGCAGCCTCCATTGCCACGGCATTTGAAAATCAGCTGGATGCCCTGTATGCTGCCGAGAGCATGGACCTCTCGGCAGACCTGACCGTTTTGCAGAATATGCTGAAAGGGCAGGGATTGTAACAACCCTCTCAGTCAAAGCCTGACGGCTTTGCCAGCTCCCCCGAAGGGGGAGCCCTTGGCAAACCGGTTAGAAAATAGCGCACGCCGATAGGCGGCAGGCGCTGTCGTAATTGGAAAGGATGGAATCAACAATGGCTGACAACAACACTCTGAACTTCGATCTCGATGCTCCTGCAGTGCCCACCCTGACGCTGGACCCCACCCCGGAGGCCGCGGAGGAGAAAAAGCCCGAGCCCGCCCCTGTGGCCCAGCAGCCGGAGGTGCAGCTGACCCCTGAGGAGCAGGCAATGGTGGATTCCTTTGCGGAAAAGATCGATATCACCAACAGCCAGCAGGTGCTGCAGTATGGCTCCGCCTGCCAGAAGAAGATCGGCGATTTCTCCGAGGCTGCTCTGGCCAAGGTGTCCACCAAGGATCTGGGCGAGGTGGGCGATATGATCACCAATCTCATCGGGGAGCTGAAGAGCTTTGATGCCAATGAGGAGCAGCAGAAGGGCATTCTGGGCTTCTTCAAAAAGAAGGGCAATGAGCTGGACAACCTGAAGACCAAGTACAACAAGGCCGAGACCAACGTGGAGAACATCCAGTCCATGCTGGAGGGCCATCAGGTGCAGCTGCTGAAAGACATCGCCATGCTGGATAAGATGTACGAGCTGAACATGGCCTACTTCAAGGAGCTGAGCATGTATATCCTGGCCGGCAAGAAAAAGCTGGCCGAGGTCCGTGCAAACGAGCTGCAGCAGGCTATGGACAAGGCCAAGCAGTCCGGCCTGCCCGAGGATGCTCAGGCCGCCCGCGACCTGGCAGACCAGTGCGAGCGCTTTGAGAAAAAGCTGTACGATCTGGAGCTGACACGGAACATCAGCCTGCAGATGGGCCCCCAGATCCGTCTGCTGCAGAACAACAACACCATGATGGCTGAGAAGATCCAGTCCACCATCGTCAACACCATCCCGCTGTGGAAGAACCAGATGGTGCTGGCGCTGGGTCTGGCCCACACCCAGAAGGCCATGCAGGCCGAGCGTGCCGTGACCGACATGACCAACGACCTGCTCAAGAAGAATGCCGATGCCCTCAAGATGGGCACCATCGAGACCGCCAAGGAGAGCCAGCGCGGCGTGGTGGATATCGAGACCCTGCAGCAGACCAACAAGAGCCTGATCGAGACCCTGGACGAGCTGAACAAGATCCAGACCGAGGGCCGCGCAAAGCGTGTGGCTGCCGAGCAGGAGCTGACCCGCATCGAGGACGAGCTGAAACAAAAGATGATGGAGATCCGGAGCTGAAATGGCAAACGCTGATTTTTCCAGAGAACAGAATCAAACGCCCGGCGGCTTTGACAGCGGCAGCTACCGCGAGGCAAAGCGCCCGGACACCGAGGCAGTGCGCCTGACCCCCTTGCAGCAGAAGCTGGCCGGGCTGGAAAAGGCGCTGCCCGCCGCACTGGCAAAGCAGGGCACAGCCCTTGTGCTGAGCGTGGTGGTGATGCTGGCGGCGTTCGTGGGCTTTGGCGGTGCCAAGGTCAGGGGAAAGTATAACGAGGCCCGCCAGTGGTTCACCACCGGCGTTTCGGCCGACAACGGTTATGCCCTGAGCGAGGAGCTGACCACCCGTGCCAACACGGCGGCAAATATCATCACCACCGGCGCAAACACGCTGGGGGCTGACAGCGCCGAGGTGCAGGCCGCACAGGCAGCGCTGGATGATTTCTCTGCCTGCCTGGAAGCAGTGCAGAACGGCAGCAAAAAGCAGTCCCTGACCTCGCTGCCCTATTATCAGGGCAGTGCCATGCACGCCCTCTGTCAGGCCAATGAGGCTTTGGGCACTGTGATCGACCAACTCTATGCAAAAATGCAGGAGCAGGCCGCTGACCCCATGAAGATGGGGGCAGTGCAAGGCCAGTACGGCCAGTTCAACAGCGCAGACACCATCATTGGCAATCTGCAGTACAATGATGCAGTGTATGAGTATCAGAACGATGTCGGCGGCTTCCCGGCCAGTATGCTGGGCAGGCTGTTCGGCGTACAGGAGGTGGAACCCTTCGCATGAAAACGATGAAACGATTTGCCGCCCGCATCTGCGCCCTGTTCGTGGTGCTGACTGTCAGCCTGACGGCTCTGGTGCCCGCCGCCTTTGCGGCCACCAAGGCCCAGCTGCCCGATCTGCCCAGCAGTCAGTGCGTGGTGGATGATGCCAACATCCTGAGCAGCAGCACCAAAACGGCCATTGAGAACCTGAATGCACAGCTCACCCAGCAGTGCGAGGGTGCACAGATCGGCGTATTGACAGTGGATTATACGGGAAGTTTATCCACGGAGGATTACGCCGTGCAGGCCGCCAACACCTGGGGGCTGGGCAGCTCCAGCAAAAACAACGGTGTGTTGATCCTGCTGGTCATGCAGTCCCAGCAGTACGCCGATGGCGACTATTACCTTGCCACCGGTGACGGCTTCCGCAATACCACGCTGGAAAAGCAGGCCAGCGCCATTGCCCAGACCATGGAGGATTCCTTCGCGGCGGGCGATTATGACGCGGCTGTGACCACCTGCGCCAACAATGTGGCCAGCACCATTGCCGATCTCTACGGTGTGACCCTGAGCGGGACCACCGGCACGGTCAGCAACGGCAATACGGATGGTTATAACAACGGAAATGATTACTATGAGGCCCCGGCAGCATCCTATCAATCGCCCTTCCTCACCCTTCTGGCAGTGGTGATCGTGGTGTTTGCCCTGACCTCCATCTTCGGCGGCATCCGGCGCGGCTTTGGCGGCGGCGGGTTTGGCCCCTTCTTCGGTTTCGGGCTGGGCTACGGCCTGGGCAGCAGACGGCGGCGCAGACCTCCGTATGATGATTGGGGCCCCGGCGGCCCCCGTGGCCCGCGCGGGCCCAGACCGCCCCGCGGCGGCGGGCCGCGTCCTCCCCGTGGGGGCGGCGGCTTCGGCGGTGGTTCCTTTGGCGGTATGGGCGGCGGACGCTCCGGCGGCAGCTTTGGCGGGGGCGGCAGCTTCCACGCAGGCGGCGGCTCCTTCCATGGCGGCGGCGGTGGCCGCGGGCGGTAAAAATAATACCCAACAACAAAAAACACCTGCAACCGATGCTGGCTGCAGGTGTTTTGTTGTTTATCAGAAAATCTTACTTCGTGCCGTAGATGCGGTCGCCGGCATCGCCCAGGCCGGGAACGATGTAGCCGTTCTCGTTCAGGTGGTCGTCCTTAGCGCCCAGGTAGATGTCAACATCGGGGTGAGCCTTGTGCAGGGCCTCAATGCCTTCCGGAGCAGCGATCAGACCGATGAACTTGATGCGCTTTGCGCCGTGCTTCTTGATCTGGGTAATGGCATCAATGGCGCTGCCGCCGGTTGCCAGCATGGGGTCCAGAACCAGAACGTCACGCTCGGCGATATCCTGGGGCAGCTTGCAGAAGTATTCCACGGGCTGCAGGGTCTCCTCGTTGCGGTACAGGCCGATGAAGCCGACCTTTGCAGCGGGCAGCAGGGTCAGCATACCGTCCAGCATACCCATGCCTGCACGCAGGATGGGCACCAGAGCCAGCTTGCGGCCTGCCAGCACCTTGGTCTTTGCCA
>ERZ506929.504-NODE-504-length-16847-cov-4.137327_pt1 | contig 16847 bp, 16 predicted proteins | sample MGYA00513173_ERZ506929 | MGnify/ENA metagenome assembly ERZ506929 | reverse complement strand
GGAAGTAAAGAAAATCAGCTATTTCAGACCGAATTCATCCACAAACGAGACGATCAAAATCCTCGACTGCGGTTATCATGAGACTCTGCAAGGACTCTACTCCTCGCAGAAAGTAGTGGATCATTTCGTCCTGCACTGTATCGTCCGCGGGAAAGGCATCTACCAGGTCCATGGTCAAACTTATCATCTTTCTGCAAACGACTGCTTTTTATTGCTTCCGAATGTTCCGATCCGGTATCAATCGGACCCCGAAGATCCCTGGGTGTATTACTGGGTCGGTTTTGACGGCACAGATGCCCTTGAGTTGATGCAGATGTGTAATATTACTTACCAGAATCCAATTTTGCATTATCATTCGGTGCAGGAACTGTGTGAGATCTTAAAGCCGCTGACCGCATTGAATGCTTCCACGATCTCCGATAACTACATTGCACTTGGTGAGTTCTATCTGTTCTGTTCAAAATTGATGAAACATAACACCAATATCAAACCGCTCTCTCGGAAAGAGTATTATGTAAACCAGGCTGTCTCATTGATTGAAAACTCCTATTTCAAGGATATCTCTGTGCAGAGTATCTCAGATGCAGTCGGCTTGGACCGCACGTATCTCTACCGGATTTTCAAGGAGATCAACGGCATCACCATTCAGGAATATATCACAAATCTGCGGTTAAAAAGAGCCCGCTACTTTCTGGCAAACTCAAACCTCTCTTACCCGGAAGTAGCTTACTTTTGCGGATATCTCTCTGAGCAGTATTTCTCCATGGCATTCAAAAAAGTGGTTGGGATGTCGCCTTCCGCTTACCGCAAGAAAGCACATACAGCAGAGAATACCCTAGAATAAACAGGACTCACAGGTATTCTTCAAAAAAAATGAGGCTTTCCGCTTTATGCAGAAAACCTCATTTTAGCTTGTGTGCCGAGCATGGCGCTAATCTTGCTGGTGCAAGTCCAGTCATGGGTATTTACCGCCAAGTGTAGCGAACCACAAGTCGGTATCGGTAACGGTATGGATGGAGGAAGTGGTGTAGCAAAGTTCTTGAGCCTACGAACAGAAACTTTATAAGGCGATTAGGTGGGTAAGATTGCAAATCAAATCGAAGCCCAAATGGTAAACGCAAACCGAAATTGTAAATCAAGAGGTTGTGGAATGTAAGATAAGACCATCTTTGACTGTTGGTTGCGATTCCAGCGCTTTTCGGAGCGTCCAGATTGCAAGATCACTGGTAATGTTACAATCTGTTATGCTGGCAATCACACTCCGGTCATGCAAATCTATAATAGTGCAGTTATAGCGTACTTCATGATTTGCAAGGAACAGATAGGTGAAATCCGTGCACCATTTTCGATTGATTTCATCTGCTGTGAAATTTTGTTTCAGCTTATTATCGAATACCTTATGTGGTTTTCCATGCTCATATTCAGGCTTTTTTGGACGGACAACCGAACGGAGACCAAGCTCTGTATTCATATATTTATGAACGGTGGTATTACTGTAGGAATAACCTTTACGCTCCAGATAGACTTTCATACTCCGATAGCCATCAACTCCATTGTGCGAATGATATATTTCCTGAATCTGTGCTTGGACTTCGGCTTTAAGGGTATAATAATCCGCTTTCCGGTGTTTCCGGTAGTTGTAGCATTGGATTTCATTAATCGTTTCTCTACCCAATAATCATCACGATGCTTTTTCGTAAGAAGATCCACCTGCTCGTATCCCTGAATCAGACATTTTCTCATTACCCACTTTTTAGCATAATGCATCATTTTTCCTGTACTTCTATGCTTACATCCCTGCTTCCATTCACATGGCTTATAGTGCCACGGCTCTTGTTTCCCTGCGTATTTCCTTACGGAATTTAACACAATATGGACATGCATATTTTTGCTACCATGATGACCATCCGGATGCGCTGCAATCACTGCCTGATGCCCCGGAGCAAAGACAGATAACCATTCTTTTCCGAATGCAAGTGCTTCTTCCATCGTTATATTATCTGTGGGATCAAAGGATATAATATAATGATGTGCTTTCACATCCTTCACTGCATTATTTTTACCATAAAACCGATTCGTCTCAATGCATTCTGCTCCAAAAGTATCCACCTCGCAGTTCACACCCTCAATCAGATACTCTGCTCGTTCCATAACCCTTCCCTTTTCATCGAGAATCGGTTTGTTGGTGTATTCATCAAACTGACAGGTTAGGTATTCTACAGCAGATGAATAATATGCCAAAATACTACCATTTTCGACATGCAATTATAAACCAGCTATAGTTCTCATACGCTATAACAAAAGTTCCATATTAGCGAAAGCATAACATTTCTATTCCCCTTTTTATAACTAATTCTTCAAATCAGTAGTTATTTTAATTTAACTACTATTCTAAACGCCATATTTATTCGATCTTCACAAATATTTCTACTTAAACAAAGAAAACTCAGCATTGAGTTCATAAATACTATTTTCAACTTATTATTTGATACTCTTTTTTACCACGGAGGAAATTATCATGAAAATAGTAAAACAATTTCTAAAAGAGAAATATAACCTTAGCAATTACCAAATCGCCCAATTAATTTTTTTAGGTAAAACTGTTCTGTCCGAATCAAGCAAGATTCTCATTATGAGCTTCATCTTTTATAAACAACTTCCACTGTATTTCTTTTCTTTGCTCATAATGTGCATTCTTCGGTATTCTACCGGTGGAATACATTTTTACACTTATATAATCTTATTCTTCCTTTCTTTTTTAGGTGGTCAGCCAGTAAAATCAAACTATTACCGGCTGACCAATCACGAGAATCCTCACTATCAATTAAAAGTCAAAAATTTGTTTATTCCTTTTTCCAACGCATTGCAATAAAAGCACAATCAATCTCTGAAATCTGTTTAGTTATTAAATTGTTTTCTTCATTTGTTTCCATATAGTTTTCAAGAATATTGTCCAAATCAAATGCCATAATAACCTCCTTCTTCTCGTGACGCTTCCATAATATCACATAAAAAAATAAAATGCTTACCATAGATGGTAGTAGCCAATCTATTACATACTCTCGCTTTCCCTCTTTACCTTATTGTAATAGAAAAAGCAGAAGAATTTCAGTTTCCTCCGCTTTTACCCAATTATGATTTCTCAAATGCTATCGTCATAGCAAAGCCATCCACGAACCAAAAAAATTTGTTTTTAACTCCTTAAATAACGCTGAAAGTATAAACTCCGAACACATCTCTGTGTTCGGAGTTGCAAGTTTTAGTGGACCTGACGGGAATCGAACCCGTGTCCAAAAACCAATCCCCTGTCCTTCTACGAGTTTAGTTTATCCTTAGACATTCCCTCCGGCATCCAGGAACAAACAACCGAATGCTTTCAGTAGCTTCATGATACGCCCAACAGCTCAAAGCTTTGCTGATGTCGTTTCCTACATAGTCGAAGCCTGGGTCCCAAAGTGTAGGTGCTCTGGGTCAGACTGCTGCCAAATTAGGCAGCGTATGCTAAATTATCTTCAGCGTTTAATTTTAATTGTGGAATTTGACGCATCCCGTGCGACTCGCTTCTCCAGCTTCATGATCCCTGTCGAAACCATTACAAGCCCATATTTTCTAATTGCCGGATGCATCCATACCGGATGCTCCGTGAAACCGCGGACGGTTTCTCTCTAACCAAGGTTGCGGATCTTAAAATCACGCTCCGCCTCGCGGCGCATATCCTTCTTGGCGATATCCTGTCTCTTGTCGTAGAGTTTTTTACCTTTTGCAAGAGCGATCTGTACTTTCACAAGGCTTCCCTTGAAATAAACTTCCACCGGGACAAGCGTATAGCCCTGCTCTGCAATCTTGCCGACAAGTTTGCGGATCTCTGACTTATGCATCAGAAGTTTCTTCGGTCTCAGTGGATCTTTGTTGAAGATATTGCCCTTTTCATAGGGACTGATATGCATTCCGTATATGATCACTTCGCCCTTTTCAATGCGGACAAATGCTTCTTTGATACTGCATTTTCCCATGCGCAGAGACTTTACCTCTGTGCCGTGAAGTTCCACACCTGCCTCGTATTTTTCCTCCAGAAAATAATCATGGTGAGCCTTCTTGTTATTCGCTATTAACTTGATTTCCTGCTTTGCCATGATCCTTACCTCCTGCTGCTGTTACAGTATAACCCAGAAGTTTATCTTTCGCAATAAACTTCTGGTTAAAAAATACAAATTTTATAAAAATTTAATCTGTCATCTTCGACAAAACAGATGCCTCGTCCTTGACCGCTTCATCCGGTTCCACATCATCCCGCACAACACGGAAATCGATAGTGCGCATGATTTTGTCTGTATCCGCCACGATCACTTTGACCTTCTGCCCGAGCTTATAGTGTTTGTTCGTGCGCTCCCCGATCATCTCATAGGACGACTCCTCGTAATGGTAAAAATCATCGGTCAGAGACGTCACATGCACCAGTCCTTCCACCGTGTTCGGAAGTTCTACATAGAATCCCCACTCCTGCACGCCGGAGATAACGCCCTCAAACACCTGACCAATACGTTCTTCCATGTATTCTACTTTTTTGAGTTTATCTGTCTCGCGCTCTGCCTCATCTGCTCTCCGCTCCATCTCGCTGGAATGTTTTGCAACCTCCGGCAGAATACTGTCATAATGTTCGATCCGTTTCTGGTTCATCCTGCCGCGCAGGTTGTCTTTTATGATCCTGTGGATCTGCAGGTCAGGGTAACGGCGGATCGGTGAAGTGAAATGGCAGTAATAATTTGTGGCAAGTCCGAAATGTCCGGTACTGACTGTCGTGTATTTTGCCTGTTTCATGGAACGCAGTGTCAGGCGGCTGATCAGAGCCTCCTCCGGTGTACCGTCAATTTTCATCAATAATTTCTGTAATTCCTTCGGATGGATCTCATCCTGTCCGATATGGATCGTGTAGCCGAAATTATTGATAAAGGTTCCTAATTTTTTGATTTTTTCGGTGTCCGGATTATCGTGCGTCCGGTATACAAATGGCAGTTCCTGCCAGAAATAGTCCTGTGCCACCGTCTCGTTTGCGATGAGCATAAAATCCTCGATGATCTTCGTCGCAACATTCCTGTCATACGGTTTGATGTCGACCGGTTTTCCCTGCTCATCCAGAATGATTTTTGTTTCCGGGAAATCAAAATCAATCGAGCCACGCTTCATTCGTTTCTTTCGTAAAATTGCAGCAAGCTCTTTCATCTGCTCAAACATCGGCACAAGTTCTTTGTACTCTTCGATCTCTGCCACGTCATGTTCTTCTAAGATTTTTTTTACGCTGGTATAGCTCATGCGTCTGTCCACTTTTATGACGGTCTCTGCAATGGTGTGGTCGATGACATTTCCTTTTTCATCGATCTTCATGATACAGCTTAACGCCAGACGGTTCTCTCCTGCATTCAGCGAACAGATTCCATTTGACAGTTTGTGCGGAAGCATCGGTATCACGCGGTCGACAAGGTATACGGATGTCCCTCTTTTGAGTGCCTCCACGTCGAGTGCGCTGCTCTCCTGCACATAATTGGATACATCGGCAATGTGGACCCCAAGTTCATAAAGATCCCCCTCTTTTGTGAGCGTGATCGCATCATCAAGGTCTTTTGCGTCCTCCCCATCGATCGTGACCGTCTGCCAGTCTCGCAGATCCATGCGCCCAGCCATGTCTGCGGCACTGACTTCATTCGATACATTTTCCACCTGTTTCATGATCTTTTGGGAAAACTCCACCGGGAGATCATATCCCTTCACAATGGACATGATATCTGTCCCCGGATCGTTGATATGTCCGATGATCTCAACGACTTTTCCCTCCGGCTTTTTGCCGTTTTTTCCATAATCTGTGATCTCCACCACAACTTTGTGCCCGGAAACCGCTCCCTTTGACCGCTCCAGCGGAATAAAAATATCCTGCGCAAATCTTGGATTGTCCGGCACTGCAAATCCAAAGGTTTTACTTTTTTCATAAGTGCAGACAAGCTGCTCTGTTCCTCTGGATAAAATCTTTGTCACCGTTCCCTCTTTGCGCTTTCCACTGCTGTTTTTTGACAGCGTGATCTGGACGGTATCCTTATGAAGCGCTCCGTTCGTCTGTGCAGCCGGGATGAAAATATCTTCTTCCTCTCCCTCCACAGTCACAAAACCAAACCCTCTCGGATGTGCAGTAAAAACGCCTGTCAGATATTTTCCCTCTGATTTTACATATTTTCCCCTGCCGGATATCTCTACTTTTCCATCTGCAGTGAGTGCGTCTAACACTTCCAATAATTCCCCGCGCTGTGATTTCGGCACATTTAATACAATTGCCATCTCTTTTGCCTTCATCGGCACATAGAGTTCATCACAGATGAAATCATAGATCATTTTCTTTCGTTCCTGTAATAATTCTTTGTTCATAACTTCTCCATTTTCCTATAGTATACGATCATTTTTAATATTCTGATAATAGAATGACAAAAAAAAGACTGTCGTATTCACGACAGTCTTTTGCGTTTCTTAAAAAATTCCCAGATTCAATACAGCAGCAATCACAATAAATAAGACAACCAGAATCTTGGTTCCTGTTACCAGTCTTCCCTCCATGGAACGTCCTTTGTTCTTGCCCCAGTAAGTATCAGCTGCTCCGGCGATCGCTCCAAGTCCTGCTGACTTACCTTCCTGCATTAAAATGATAACTGTCAATGCAATACTGATTATAATAAAAATAACTGTTAAGATTATTTTTAAAACTGCCACTTTATCTTCCTCCTACGATTATAAACTCACAACTTAAAGCAGTATAACACATACCTGCCGTATTTTCAACTGTTTTTTGTCTCCTCTGATGTGATCGCGCCATCCACACATACCATAACCATATTCGGAAATGATTTTTCAATTGTCATAAATGAATCTGCTCCTTACTCTCCCCACATGGAATCCATATTGTGAAAATGCGCACAGTCATCTGCCTCCCTGATCTCCGAGATTGGCGCTGTGCTATATTTTAAATAATTCTTTCTGGATGCTTTCTCAAAATATCCATTAATTCTTTCCACAACAATGGCACAATCCTCCTGCCTGATTCCTAAAAGCAGCATCAGGAACTGATTATCACTGTATCTGGTAAACATATCCCCGCGCCGGAGAGAATTACGGATTGCCTGTTCTAGTTCCTCTGCAACTTTGCCAAGACGTTCTCCTTTCTCCAACGGAACTCCTTTTCCATCCGTCATGGTACACAAAAGAAGATAGGCAGACTGCCCTGAACGCTCGATCACTCTCCGCACATACCGGTATCCTTCCATAAAAGAAAGATAACTGCAGAAAAAAGCTCCATCGTCTTTTTCTCTCTGGTTTAATCCCTCCTAGATCTCATTCACATGATCCGCTTTATCATGCTTCCCGATTTTCGTATTTTTATCATTTTCTTTTTATCTTTCATACACTATAATATGATCAGAGGGTCAAATGGTATCATCGATGCATGCCTGCATGCAGTCAGAGGTATATCTTAGTGGCCCGCACTACACCGAGAAAGAATATTTAAGGAGAAACAATATGACCCCCAGAACAAAGGGACGTTTCATATTACTTCCAATGCTCCTGTGTGTCTGCCTTACCCTTTGTTCCTGTGGCAGTAACGAAAGTACCGAAAAACCTTCTGCAGCATCCTCCGATACTGCTGCGAAAGATTCCTTTTCGGCTACCACAGCTGCTGCCGGATCCCGGGACAATACTCCTGTTGTACTGACAGGCAGTGCAGACGGTACCGTTACCTATGGAAACGATTCTGTTACAGTGGATGCCTCCCATACGCAGGAGGGCTATCTTATGGTTTCCTACTCCGGTTCCAACTCCAAAGTCAAATTGCAGATCACAGGTTCTGATGAGATCACTTACACATATAATTTACATGATGGTTATGAAACCTTTCCCCTCACTTCCGGAAGCGGTTCCTACACCGTCGGCGTATTTGAAAATATTGAGGGAACCAGTTATTCCACCCTTTTTACGCAGGCAATTGATGTGACGATCCAGGATGAATTTGGTCCATATCTGTACGCAAACCAGTATGTAAACTTTTCAGCAGACTCCAAAGTCATCTCCAAAGCCATGGAACTTTCTGCATCTGCCAATGATGATCTGGAAGTAATTGAAAATGTCTATAATTATATTATCACGAATTTTACTTATGATTATGACAAAGCTGCAGCTGTGCAGAGCGGCTATCTGCCTGATGTGGATGATGTCCTTGCCAGTCAGACCGGGATCTGTTTTGATTACGCCGCTGTCATGGCTTCCATGCTCCGGTGTGAGCGGATTCCCACCCGCCTTGAAGTAGGTTATATGGGTGATGTCTACCACGCATGGATCAGTACTTATATCAAAGATAAAGGCTGGGTAAACGGAATTATTGAATTCGATGGAAATGATTGGAAACTAATGGATCCGACTTTTGCTTCCACAAGTTCCGATCCAAAAGATTTTCTTACCCAGACAGATGAATACATTACAAAGTATGTCTATTAACAGGAGGTTTTTCTCTTATGAAGAAAAAGAAACAGCAGATGCTGGGCAACCTTGAGATCGCAGCATTCTGTGACCAGCTTTCCATGATCGTTTCTGCCGGGATTCCCATCTATGAAGGAATCTCCATTCTGCAGGAGGACGCACCGGAAGAAGAAACTGCCGAAATTTTATCTGTTATCAGCAATTCCCTCGATCATGGAAGTTCTTTCTGTGATGCCTTAAGGGAAACAAATGTATTTCCCAAATATGTTCTGGATATGATCGGGATCGGTGAACTTGCGGGCAAACTCGAAGAGGTATTAAATGCACTGACCGGATATTACAAAAGGGAAGAAAGCATCCAAAACAGCATTAAAAATGCCGTCACATATCCGCTGCTCATGATTGCCATGATGCTTGCCGTCATTCTGGTGCTGATTGCCAAAGTACTTCCTGTTTTTCATCAGATCTATATGGAATTAGGAAGTGACCTGACCGGATTTGCCGGAGCGATGATGAGATTTTCAGATGCATTGAACCAGTATCTGTTTGTCATTGTGATCGTTCTGATCGCAGCTGCCGCAGGCATTTTTCTTATTTCAAAATCTGACGCAGGGCAAAAATTCTTCAAGAAAAGACCCCTTGCATTAAGCACCGCTGCCAGCCGCTTTGCAAACTGCATGGCACTTGCATTAAGCAGCGGACTCGATACGGATCAGGGACTTATGCTCGCAGAACAGCTTGTAGACAATCCTTACATGGCTTCCCGCATCAAGAAGTGCCGCGACCTGACTGCTTCCGGCAGGGGATTTGCCGAGGCGGTCTTAACGTCCGGTATTTTCAGTAAGATCTATACTTCCATGATCACGATCGGTTTCCGCACCGGTTCCATGGACGAAGTCATGCACCAGATTTCTGAGGAATATGAGGAAGAAACAGACAAACAGATTGCAAAGTTTATCTCTGTATTAGAGCCAACCTTAGTCATTATCCTGTCCATTTTCATAGGACTCATTTTAATTTCCTTCCTTCTGCCTCTCATTGGCATTATGTCAAGTATCGGCTAAAAGTAATAGGAACAGCGAGGTTCTTTTATGATACGATTGAAACAAAAAAAGAAAAAAAAATATAAACAGCTATTGTGTTCTGTCGTTCTTCTTGCTTTGACACTTTTTGTATTTGGTTTTGCAGCTGACCGCATCCGCCTTTCCAATGAATCCGAGCAGACAACCATTTTAGAAAAAGCAGTCACCCGGACGATCACACAATGCTATGCTTTAGAGGGCAGTTATCCACCTGACATTGCTTATCTCACCACACATTATGGTCTGACCTATGATCCTGACCAGTATCTGATCGACTATCAGTACATCGGCTCAAATTTAAGACCGGATGTCACTATTATTAAAAGGAACTGATTTTATGCTTGAATTAAAGAAAACACCGGAGCATACGATCGACCGTGTCTTCCTGCTTGCACTGCTGGCGCTTTTTGCCGCCACTACATTTTTAGTTGTCTCCATCGGAGCAAAACAATATCATTCGATTGCAGACAGCATGACCGCAAATTATGAGACCCGTACCGTATCCTCTTATCTGGAAGAAAAAATGAATCAAAATGATGTGGCGGGTTCTGTCGCAGTCACATCCATCGGTGCCTTTCCTGCCATCGCCTTATCTGAGACTGTGAATGACACGATTTACACAACCTATATCTACTGTTACGACGGATATCTCCGCGAGATCACAGTTTCCGATGGAACAACTGTTTTACCGGGAGATGGGCAGAAAATCATTGAAACCAAGGCACTTGCCATTGATATGGTCAGCTCAAATCTTTACTGCTTTACCATTACGGATACGACCGGATACACCTATCCGCTTTATATCTCACTGAATGCAAAACAATCGTAATTTGCAAAAGGAGTTTTCATGAATCAATACCGCCACTCAAAATCCAGTCTCTTTTTGATGGAGATTATTTTAAATATTCTGTTTTTTTCGATTCTTGCAACATTTTGTGTACAGATATTTTTCAAAGGATACCAGCTCTCGAAAAGCACAGAAAAACTGCATCAGGCAGTGACCGCATGCACGTCGATCGCAGAAATCTGCCAGAGTACGGATTCCCCGGAGGAAACCCTAAGTTCCATCTATCCGGAATCCATGAGTCTGAATGAAACAATTTTAATCTACTACAATAAAGATTTTCTTGCCTGTGGAAAACAAAACGCTGTTTATCGGGCAACGGTAGATTTTTTACCGGATCAGCTTGCCACCATCCACATCACCTTTTTGGATACCAGCACTGCTGAAACACTTTATGAACTGTCAGCTTCCTGCTATCAGCCAATTTCCCTAAGCACAACAGGAGGTATGCAGTATGAATAAGCAAAAAAAAGGATTTATCCATATCGGTTTTTCATCCATCCTGATGGTTTTTACCATGTTATGTCTGGTGACTTTTGCGACGCTCTCTCTGATCACTGCAAATTCAGATTACAGATTAAGTCTTAAAGTTGCAGAAAAAACAACCGCCTATTACGAAGCAGATACTGCTGCAAGGAACTATCTGCAGCAATTAGATCTGGCACTCGCAGACCTTTACGCAAACTGTGATGACAGTCAGACTTTTTTTGAAAAGGCTGCTGATCTGATACCGGAACTGAAAACAGAAGATACGCTGACCGCGGGATCGCCTACGATTGTAGGTAATTGTCCAACCTGCACATTTCAGGTTACGATCAACGATGTGCAGAATCTTTATGTTACATTAGAACTCCTTTATCCGGAACATCCCGGAGATGAATTTTATAAAGTCACACAGTGGCAGACCGTCACGAACAATGAACCTGTGATTGACGATGACTCACTTCATCTGTATCAGGGAAATTAATTATAAGAAAGGTTTGGTTATGAATATGAACGTCAGAGAAATTTTAGAAAATATCACAAAAAAGCATGCATCCGATATCTTTGTTGTCGCAGGCCGTCCGCTGACCTACAAAGTAAGCGGAAAGATGCATACTTATCAGGAAGAACGCATGAAACCGGATATGTGCCGCGACTTTGTCACAGCGATTTATGAACTTGCTGACCACCGCGATATTTCCCAATTTGAGACAACCGGTGACGACGACTTTTCTTTTGCCATTGTGGGAGTGTCAAGATTCCGTGTCAGCACTTATAAACAGCGTGGCTCTTACTCCGCCGTCATCCGAATCATCACATTCACTTTGCCACAGCCAAGTGAACTGATGATCCCGGATGCTGTGATGGAACTTGCCAACACCAACAAGGGAATGGTGCTCGTCACCGGTCCTGCTGGTGGTGGAAAATCAACGACATTAGCCTGCCTGATCGACAAGATCAACACCGAGCAGGAAGCCCATATCATCACATTGGAAGATCCATTAGAATACTTGCACACCCATAAAAAAAGTATCGTAAGCCAGCGTGAGATATGCACCGACACTGAAAATTATCTCACAGCTCTGCGCGCTTCCCTTCGTCAGAGCCCGGACGTGATCCTGCTCGGTGAGATGCGTGATTACGAGACGATCAATACAGCCATGACTGCTGCCGAAACCGGACATTTGATTTTTTCAACGCTTCACACCATCGGGGCTGCCAATACCATAGATCGAATCATCGATGCATTTCCAGCTGCTCAGCAGCATCAGGTGGCGGTACAGCTCTCCATGGTACTACACGCAGTCATATCCCAGCGTCTGCTCCCGACCACGGATGGAAAAATGGTTCCGGCTTTTGAGATCATGGTGTTAACGCCCGCCATCCGTAACATCATCCGTGAAGGTAAAACACATCAAATTGACGGCATGATCTACACCTCCACGAACGAGAATATGTTAGCGATGGATACCAGTATTTTCCGCCTATATCAAAAGGGCATCGTCGATAAAAAAACTGCACTCGCAAATGCTTCCAACCCGGAAATGATGAGCAAGAAAATAGGAGCCATTTAGGCTCCTATTTCTTTCGGATTATCTCGGCTTTCCCATATCTTGCAGATTCTTTTAACTCTTCCTCAATACGGAGTAACTGATTGTATTTGGCGGTTCGTTCTCCTCTGCACGGTGCACCGGTCTTGATCTGTCCGGCATTCACTGCCACCGCAAGATCTGCGATAAAGGCATCCTCGGTCTCCCCGGAGCGATGGGAGATCACTGCCTGATAACCAGCACATTTTGCCATCTCAATCGCCTCCATTGCTTCTGTGATGGTTCCGATCTGATTTACTTTAATGAGAACTGCATTTGCGACGTTTAAATCAATTCCGCATTTAATCCGCTTTGGATTTGTCACAAAAAGGTCATCCCCTACAAGCTGGACTCTGCCACCAATGCGTTTTGTCATTTTCTGCCAGCCTTCCCAGTCATCCTCGAATAAACCATCCTCGATCGACACGATTGGAAATTCTTCGATCAGTTCTTCATACAGAGCGATCATTTCATCCGCACTCCGCTTCACACTGTCTTTACAATAGTCCTTTGCAGATCCTTCTCCGGCTCCCTCTTCCGGCTCTTTTCCTGCCGCTCTGGATTCTCCCGGGAAAATGTATACCCCAGCCTCCTCGTCATACAGTTCGCTTGCCGCTGCATCCATGGCAAACACCACGTCATCACCTACGTGATAGCCTGCCTTTTCCACTGCCTTCTGTAAATAACGGAATACTTCCCTGGTGTCCTTGACATCCGGCGCAAATCCGCCCTCGTCCCCGACTGCAGTGCTTAATCCCTCCTCGTTTAATATCTGACGTAGAAAATGATAGATTTCTGCTCCCATACGGAGTCCGTCATGAAAATCGAGTGCTCCCACCGGCATAATCATAAACTCCTGAAAATCAATGGAATTTTTTGCATGCACTCCACCGTTGATGACATTCATCATTGGAACCGGAAGAATGTGTGCCATCGTGCCTCCAAGATAACGATATAACGGTTGTTCCAGTGCTTTTGCCGCGGTTTTGGCACACGCCATGGAAACACCAAGAATTGCATTTGCACCAAGATTCCCCTTATTATCCGTGCCATCCTCTTCCACCATGATGCGGTCGATTCCTGCCTGATCGAGCACATTAAAGCCAATGAGTTTTTCCCTGATCTTCTGGTTGACGTGATCCACTACTTTCCGGACACCCAACCCAAAATACCGTTCTTCTCCATCCCGAAGCTCGATCGCCTCAAAACGTCCGGTACTTGCGCCCGACGGAACGGACTCGCGCGCCGTGATCTTTTTTCCGGTTGTCTCTGTCTCGGCGGTCACTTCCACTTCGACCGTCGGATTTCCCCTGGAATCTAAAATTTCCCTTGCATGAACATCAATGATTTTAATAAATAAAGACATACTTTCCTCCTTGCTTGAACTGCTTTTTGGAATAGTATGTCTTTTGCTGTTTCATATTATGTAATTTTTCTGATGCATCTGTTTTGGTTATGTAAGCGTTTACATTATGTATTCTTACACATTTCTCATTTTCGTCAATATATATTTTTGATTATTTTGTATATTTCGCATATTTTTGTTGATATTGCACGTATTTATTTTAACATTTTTATTATTTTTGTCATTTCTTTTGTTGCTTTATTTTTTGCTTGATGTATAATATTCGTGATTGTGGTGTAACTGCTTTCATTTTTATAATACACCAGCAGCTTTATTATAGTGTAAGAAAATCCATTTCTTACATGGAGTACATTTTTCAGGGGATTTACTATGGCAATGACAATTTACGACATTTCAAAAAAAGCCGGTGTTTCCATCGCCACTGTATCACGTGTTTTAAATGGCAGTGAAAACGTCCGCCCATCCACCCGGAAAAAAGTCATGGATGTCATCGACAAATACGATTACACTCCAAATGCTTTTGCCCGCGGCATGGGACTGCATTCCTTAAAAACGATCGGTATTCTCTGTGCAGATTCGTCTGACCTTTTTCTTGCAAAGGCAGTCTACTTTCTGGAGCAGGAATTACAGGCGAACGGATACGAATCACTTTTATGTTGTACCGGTTATAATCCGGACATCAAGAAGAATTACCTTAATTTGATTCTTTCCAAAAAGGTGGACAGCATTATATTGGTAGGTTCGCACTTCATCGGTTTCAACGAGGATGAGAACCAGTATATTAAGGATGTTTCCACGCAGGTTCCGATCATGCTGTTAAACGCTTCCTTTGATCATCCGAATGTTTACAGTACACTCTGTGATGATTATGGAACCATGTTTGAGGCTGCCACCGAAATGATCCAGTCAGGCATCACGGATATCCTGTATCTATATGATTCCAAATCCTACAGCGGTTTAAAGAAGCTTCACGGATTCCGCGATGCAATGAAAGAGCACAATATTCCGGGTTTTGAAAAACTGATCCACTTTTACGACGGCAATATCGAACATCTGGATGAGATTGCCGACTTTGTGGCAGACATTGCAAAAAAAGGGGCGTCTTTTCATGGCATCATGACTTCTGACGATTCCCTTGCGATTGGCAGTATCAAATATGCGCAAAAAAAAGGGATTCGCATCCCGGAAGACCTTTCTGTTATGGGATATAACAACTCCATGCTGACAAACTGCTGTACACCGGAGCTGACTTCTGTTGACAACCGTTTAGAAACCCAGACACACCAGTTAGTCCAGACATTGCTCGGTGTTTTAGCCGGAGAGGAAATGCCAAAAAAATCGATTTTCTCTGGAAAAATCATAAAACGAGGAACAACATTATTTTAACTTTTAGGAGGACATTATTATGAAACCATTTATGGACAAGAATTTTCTTCTTTCCAACGAAACAGCTCAGAAATTATATTTTGATTATGCAGCGACAACACCTGTATTAGATTATCACTGCCATATCAATCCACAGGAGATTTACGAGGACCGCCAGTTCGAAAACATCACTCAGGTATGGCTCGGCGGCGACCACTACAAATGGCGCTTTATGCGTTCCTGCGGTGTGGATGAGTATTACATCACCGGAGAAGCTCCAGACAAAGAGAAATTCTTCAAATGGGCTGAATGCTTAGGAAAAGCAATCGGAAACCCACTTTTCCACTGGAGCCATCTCGAATTACAGAAATATTTCGGATACAACGGTGTTTTAAACAAAAAAACTGCGGAGGAAGTCTGGAATCTCTGTAACGCAAAACTTGCAGATCCATCCATGTCTGTCCGCAATATCATCAAACAGTCCAATGTAACTTTAATCTGCACAACAGACGATCCTGTTGACAGCTTAGAGTGGCACAAAAAAATTGCTGAGGACAATAGCTTTGACGTTCAGGTTCTTCCGGCATGGCGTCCTGATAAAGCAATGAATATCGAAAAACCAACTTATCTTGATTACCTTGCGACTTTATCTGACGTTTCCGGCATCAAGGTAGACTCCTTTGCTTCTTTATGTGAAGCATTAAAAAACCGTATGGACTTCTTTGCTTCCATGGGATGCTCTGTATCCGATCACGGTTTAGAGTATGTGATGTACGCTCCTGCTTCTGCTGAGACTGTAGAATCTATTTTTGCAAAACGTCTTGGTGGAGCTTCCATCACAAAAGAGGAAGAAATCATTTTCAAAACAGCATTTATGGTTTTTGTTGGAAAAGAGTACGCTAAGAGAAACTGGGTAATGCAGCTTCATTATGGATGCAAACGTGACAACAACACTCCAATGTTCAACAAACTTGGTCCTGATACCGGTTACGACTGCATCAATAACTATGCTCCATCTTCTGAGATGGCAGATTTCTTAAATGCATTAAACAGTACAGGCGAGCTTCCAAAAACCATTTTATACAGCTTAAATCCAAACGATAACCAGTCCATCGGTACGATCCTTGGCTGTTTCCAGGATTCCACTGCTGTTGCCAAGATCCAGCAGGGTTCCGCATGGTGGTTCAACGATCATAAGACCGGCATGACTGACCAGATGATCTCCCTTGCAAATCTTGGAAACCTTTCCGGTTTTGTTGGAATGTTAACAGATTCCAGAAGCTTTTTGTCTTACACACGCCACGATTATTTCAGAAGAATCCTCTGCAATCTGATCGGCACATGGGTAGAAAACGGGGAATATCCGGCTGATTATGAGACACTCGAGGAAATTGTACGTGGAATTTCTTATAACAATGCTGTAAACTACTTTAATTTTAATTTAGAGTTAGCAAAATAATTTTTATTTAAGGAGAAGGATGTATTATGGAATTACGAACTGCCGCTTACTGGTGGTGTTACGGATTTCCTGAGGTTATGTTGTATTGCATGCCAACAAAGTATTTATAAACATAAAAAATAGAACTGTTTGTTTTCAGGAGCGCTTCCGC
>ERZ506929.503-NODE-503-length-16870-cov-3.974071_pt1 | contig 16870 bp, 9 predicted proteins | sample MGYA00513173_ERZ506929 | MGnify/ENA metagenome assembly ERZ506929 | reverse complement strand
TCTGGCAGTATTTTTTCATATCGTGTCCCACTTCATAGACCGTCATATCGCTGCCCTCATGTGCGACCTGTGTAGACATCACCACGAGACGGTCCGGAAACTCCTGACAAAGCTTATAGAAATCATCCGCGATCGATCGTGGGATACCACCCACCCCAAAGCTTTCTACAATAATGCAGTCATAATTTTCAAAGACACTGCGCAGAATTCTCGGCTTGATTCCCGGAATCATTTTGATCAGATACACATTTTCATCCAGTTCCTCATAAAACCGTACTTCCTCTTCATACGGAACCGGTGGAATATAGCGCATGATATTGCCATCCTGGATCATGGCAAGACATGGAAAATCAATGCTGGAAAATGCATTGTAGCTTTTTGACCGGACTTTTTTCGCTCTCGTTCCCGCAATGACTTTTCCATCAAAAACAATCTGCACGCCCTGTGACCTCTCATCGGATGCATATAAAAAACTGTCGATCAGATTTAATTTTGCATCGGTGATCTCAAGGTCGATCGGTTTCTGTGCGCCGGTGATCACAATCGGTTTTTTTGAATTCTGTATCATATAGGAAAGTGCCGCCGCAGTGTATGCCATTGTGTCCGTACCGTGGGCGATGACGAAGCCATCGTATTTTTCATAATTTTCATGGATAGTATGCACCATCATTTTCCAGTGTTCTGGCTCCATGTTCGAGCTGTCCAGATTTAAAAGCTGGACAGCATGAAAATCACAGATATCTTTCACCTGTGGAATATACTGCATCAGTTCTTCCGGTGAGATCTGTGGTTTTAATCCGTTGTCTGATTTTTTTGATGCGATCGTTCCGCCTGTTGCGATGAGTAAAATGTTTTTCCTGGGTGACATGTTAATCATTCTCTCCACTCTTTCATCATATTTTTAATCATCAGCTTTTAACAATTTCTGGATATCGGCAAGCAGCATATCCACATTTTCCTCTTTCGTTGCCCAGCAGGTACAGAAACGGACTGCACTGTGTGTCTCATCCATACGCTCCTGATAAGCAAAACTATATTTCTTTTTCAGTTCCGCAAGCACAGCATCCGGCAGGATTGGGAACTGCTGGTTGGTCGGCGAATCAATATAGAATTTTACTCCCATTTTTATTAATTCGTCCTTTAACTTTTCTGCTAATCGTGCTGCATGTGCGGAAATATCAAAATACCGGTTTTCCTCAAACAAGGTCAGGAACTGGATTCCAAGCAGTCTGCCTTTCGCCAGCATACCGCCACGCTGTTTGATATTGTAACGGAAATCCTTTTTCAGTTCCTCATTGCGGATCACAACTGCCTCTCCAAAAAGTGCTCCCACTTTTGTTCCGCCGATATAGAATACGTCTGTGTTGGCTGTGATATCAGAAAGTGTCAGATCATTTTCCTTGCACATCAGTCCATAGCCAAGTCTCGCCCCATCCATGAAAAGATAGAGCCCACGCTTTTTGCACACCTGATAAATTGCTTCCAGTTCCGCCTTTTTATAAATCGTTCCGATCTCTGTCGGATTGGAAATGTATACCATTTTCGGCTGTACCATATGTTCAAAACTCTCGTCTGCAAAATGTGCATCTGTGTACGCTGCGATCTGCTCAGCCGTCAGCTTTCCATCCGGTGTTTCAATACACAGGCATTTATGGCCGCATGCCTCCAGAGCGCCTGTCTCATGGACATTGATATGCCCTGTTTTTGCCGTGATCACTCCCTGATAATGCTTTAATGCAACTGAGATCACAGTGACATTCGTCTGTGTACCTCCCACCAGGAAATGCACATCCACACGCTCATCCCCACATGCCTTCCGGATCAGCTCTCTCGCCTGTCCGCAATACTCATCTTCTCCATAGCCTGCTGTCTGCTCCATATTGGTTTCAACTAACTTCTCTAAAATTGCCGTATGGCATCCTTCTGTGTAGTCACTGTTAAACCGAATCATTGTTTGTCCCTCACTTTATCTTTCTTTTCAGCTGTCAGACACAGCTTAATATCTTTTCCAGTTACTTTCGAAATTTTCATCCATGGAAATTGTTTCTGAATCGGGATCGCATATCCCTGCTCCGCAAGCGCCCTGATATCCGCCGCTGTCACAATTTTGTCTGCGTCACATTTTAAAATCTTTTTTGCATAGTCAACTCTATGGCACACTTTCTGCAGCGGTTTTCCGATTGCATGTGCGCCCATGACAATGACCACTTCATCCATATAAGGAAACAGAACCGGCTCATGCTCCGCCGGAGCTTTAACCGGCATATGTGCGGAACCGTCCGCCTCGATCAGGATCTCATCTGCCAGATATAGCAGATCCTCCATCAGCTTTTCCGGCAACATTCCAAACTTTTCCGTGCCGGGGATCAGGCTCCCTGCGACACAGCAGCCGTATGTGTCAAGGACAGACTGTACCCGCTCTTTCAGTTGCTTTTCTGCTGCCCTGCGCTCCTGCCAGACGGACGCTGTAGCTGATATTACGCTCTCCTGCCCGGTCTGCTCATACGCTGCAAATATCTCCTGCTCCTGTGGCACCATCATTTTAGTTGTCGTAAGGATCAAAACTCTTTTTCCCTCTGCGCGCAATGTCTCGGCACGCTTTCGGATACTTGACGTCTTTCCTCCGGCTCCGACATATGCCGTCACTTTTCCACGGTTTTCCGCTGCAATATCCTGCATCGCCCTGACTGCTTTCTCCACCTCTTCTGTCGTATTAAAACAGGAGAAACTAAATCGTACCATGCCCTGTTTTTCTGTGCCAAAATGGGTGTGCATCAGAGGTGCACAGTGTACCCCCGCCCTTGTCGCAATCCCATAATCTTCTGCAAGGCAGTCACTGACATAAGCGGAATCAAGATCCGCCAGATTACACGATACGATCGCTGCCACCCGTTTTTCACCTCCGTAGAGGTGAATGCCCGGAATTGTTTCAATTCCTCGCTGAAACTGTTCAGCTAACGCCATTTCTTTCTCATGGATAGCTGCGATCCCGGTCTTTTTGATCCAGTCCAGAGCAGCATGGAGTCCTGCGATTCCATGTCCGTTCAGCGTTCCTGCCTCCAGAGCAGCCGGCAGCTCCGTGGGATGTTTTCTCTCAAATGAATGTACGCCGCTTCCACCGGATAAAAGCGGTTTTACACACACTCCATCTGCCAGTGCGATCCCACCGGTTCCCTGCGGACCAAACAGTCCTTTATGCCCGGTAAAACAGATTGCAGAAATATGATCCTGCTCCATGTCAATCCCTGCAGCTCCTGCCGTCTGGGAGGCGTCTAAAATAAAATATAGATTATATTTTTCACACAAAGTTCCAATTTGTGCGATATCATTTCCATCACCTGTCACATTGGAAGCATGCGTACACACAATTGCTTTTGTATTTTTACCGATTGCCTGCTTTATTTTTTCGCAGGAAATTGTTCCATTTTTCTCACAATCAACGATCGTGACACTGACGCCCTTCTCCTCAAGTTCATAAAGTGGTCGCAGAACACTGTTGTGTTCCATCTCAGTAGTGATCACATGGTCGCCCGGATGCAATAATCCTTTCAGCACAATATTTAAGCTCTCGGTCGCATTCATGGTAAACACCACACGCTCTGCCGCAGAAGACTGTTCCCCATCTTCCATATGAAACAGCTCTGCGATCTGTTTCCGTGTCTGAAAAATCAGTCTGGATGTAAACAGCGAAGCCTCATTTGCCCCTCTTCCCGCGTTGCCTATATAAGAAAATGATTCTTTTACCGCCTGCGCAACCTCCTCTGGTTTCTGCAAAGTGGTTGCGGCATTGTCAAAGTATAGCATTGCAGCCGTTCCTGCCTTTCCCTCTGTCAGTTTATCTGAATGTCTGTGTTATTTCCATCACTCCGGAAGGACTCCCGCATGAAGCAGTGCCTCTAACACGCCTCCTGCAATACATCTTGCTTTATCCGAGATTGTAAAACAGTTTTCATACTCGGATTCTCTCGGATCAATGTCTGCAATTTTAAACCCTTTTGTCACCGGATAACCGTCACGGATGAGTCCGCGTAGAATCCCGGAAATAGTGGCTTTCACAGCAACTGCACCGTCTTTTTCCCTCTGCCCGGAAGCGTCCTTCGCCTGTGCATCCGGATAAATGTAGGCGATCACTTCGTCTTTTTGCACGTAATCGAAAATCTTTTTTTCTCCATATAAAACACCTGCGCACTCTGCATGGATTACGCGCTCTTTCGCAACACCTGCGATAGCACCCGGAATCCCGGTATTCGGAATCGCATTTCCCTCATAAATAATTCTGCCAAGCTTATGTCCGCGCATTGTCTCAACAACCGCATGCACGTCCACCCCCGCCGTAAATCCGGGACCTAATGCAACCGTAAACGGTGCCATATCCATTATAGTCCCAAGATTTTTCTTTGCAAGGATTCCGTCGACCACTGCCGCCGGTTTCACCTCCCGGATCACCGCTCCGTCCGGATCGATCATCAACGCAACTTTCCTCTGCTTCAGGAGTTCATATGCCCGTGTCAAATTCTCTGCAAAATAACATGTAACGCCTTCCACAGTGTAACTTTTCTCATAGACCGCCTCCGAAAATGCAACCTGACGCCGGATTGCAGACGGATTTGCAATTTCGGTCACCAGAACCGGATAACCGCTCTGGTGCAGTTTATAAATTGTGCCCGTGGCGATATCCCCGCCGCCGCGGACGATAATGATATTTTTTTTCATTTTCCTTATCCTTTATGGTTTTACAATGTGATCTGCCTCCATCATTGTCTGCGCGATCACATACATATTGGTCACAGAACCAACCGCCAGTTTTTCGGTCAATCCGTAATGGTTCAGACATGTTCCACAGGTCATGACCTCCACGCCCTGCGCCTCCATGCTCTTTAAATCTTCGATGGAGTCAGAACCCTCACAGCTTAAATATGCACCGGAATTATAAAGTAAAATCGTCTGTGGCAGTTTCTCCAACTGCGTCAGCGCATAGACAAATCCTTTCATCAGCATTTTTCCTAGCTTATCATCCCCCTCGCCCATGTGGTCTGCACCGAGCACAACGACTGTTTTTTTCTTTCGGATGTCCGGAATACAATTTTCCCCAGTGACCGGTGTGGATGAAACATTCCCATCCTTTATATTATTTTTCACAAACTCTTCTGTCACTTCCATCCATACCGTGTATTCCTGATCGGATTTTTTCTCGCTCTTTGCTTTTAACCCTTTGTGGTCTGCCATTTTGGTGAGATTTTGTACTGCAATCTCATTGTCCACAGTCACTTCCACGATTCCTGCCTCAGTCATGCCGGAAATTGCATTTTTTGCCTCGATCACCGGCAATGGGCACTGTTTTCCTTTTGCGTCAATCTGAATATTCATTTTTCATGCCTCCATCTATCCTATTTACAATTATTTTCAATTGGTAGTTACTCCAACATTTTCCTTATTCCATGACATAGATTTTCTTTTCTTTTTTCTCTGTCACTTTTCCTATCATTCCACAGTCTAAGCCAAGTGCCTCGATCTCCTTCAGCACTTTTTCTGCTTCATTTTCCGGAATCGCCACAAGAAGTCCTCCGGAAGTCTGCGGATCAAATAAAATCTCTTCCATCGCAAAACTGCAATTTTCAAATGCCATCTGTGCACCGATATGATTGCGGTTGCGCTGTCCTGCGGCTGTAATGTAGAATTCTTCCACATAATCCTCGCACGCCTTGATATAAGGAACCTGTGATGTCCACACCTCTGCGGAAAAATCTTCGCCCAGCATTTCACCCAAATGTACTAACAATCCAAATCCGGTGATGTCTGTGCAGGCATGTATCTCGTATTTTTTTAAAATGTCTGCGGCATATTTATTTAAAGTGGTCATCGATTCCACCGCCTGATCAAAGGCTTCTTCAGACGCTGCTCTCATACGGGATGCAGTCATGACAATCCCAACTCCTAACGGCTTGGTCAAAAGCAGCAGATCTCCTTCCTTGCAGTGATTGTTTTCCAGAATACGTTTCGGGTGAATCGTTCCCATCACGGACAGTCCATACTTCACATCCACATCATTGATGGAATGACCACCTGCCAACACGCCGCCTGCCTCCGTCACTTTCTCATTTCCACCAAGTAAAATCTGTCCTAAAATGTTGGCGTCCATGCTCTCCGGAAAGCACACAATGTTTAATGCTGTTTTAACTTCTCCTCCCATCGCATAAATATCGCTCAATGCGTTGGTGGCTGCGATTTTTCCAAAGAGATAAGGATCTTCCACCATCGGCGGAAAGAAATCAAGCGTCTGCACCACTGCAAGCTCGTCCGTAAGCTGATACACTGCCGCATCATCGGAATGGTCAAAACCGACCAGCAGATTCGGGTCAGCTTTTTTCGGTATCATTTTTAATACCTTGTCCAAAATTCCCGGTCCAAGCTTCGCTGTGCAGCCTCCTCCCTTGCAAAATTCGTTCATCATCTTCTGGTTCTCCTGTCAGAATCGTATTTATGTCTTTTATATTGTACATTAAATTTTTATAAAAATCATCCATTTTATATGGTTAATTTTTTGCGTTCATATTATAATGAATAGACAATTACAAATAAAAACAGGAGCATTTTTATGGAGCAGACCAAAACAGATCCGGGCAGAAAAAAGAAAAAACCTCTTCGCAGATGTGGCATATTTTTTGCATGTCTGCTTTTTCTGTTTCTCTGCAGTTTTGTTTATATTTCTAAGAATCCACGTGCCAGAATGCTTTTGTCTGTCATTTATTTTATGCAGGATACCCTGAAAGATCCGGCTTATATTGCCTACCACATTGACATTATGGAATTATGCCAGGATTACTTCAATGGGGATATCTCATTTGAGGGAAAAGCCTACATGAACGATATCAAAAATTTTAATTACTCCTCTTCCATGGACATCTCCGGGGAGCGCTCTTTTACACAGAAAAAGCTTTCCATAATCTCCGATATGGATGTTCTGACGCTGAATGTAGGCGAGATGGATTTTTATATGAATCCTAATACCGTTTATTTCATGGTTCCAATGTTAGACAATCTTTCTTATGCCATGACCACCAGCAATACTTATTTCAAAAAAGCACCGGAGCTGACACATGATATTGATCAGGAATGGTTTCACGACAACTTCTCCAATATTATCGAACTGACCAGACAGATTCAGATTGAGGAAACCGGAAAAACAAGAACAGATTCCGATGATGTAAAAAGCCACGAATACCTCGTCACGATCCCGGAGGGTTCCGGTGGTTTTATCTGGGAGCTTTTAGGCATGGATACGCCGGACTATGACATCCGCGTTTCCCTGTATCTGACCGACCTGTGCCGGATGAGCCGTATGGAGGTCGATTTGTCCGATATCACAGAAGGTGCTTCCATGATCATTGACGGAACAGATGTCGGAACCTGTATTTTAAGTTATGAAATGCCAAATGGAGAACGCTTGACACTCACCTATGTCCGCAATCCGTCTGTCACCCATGTGAATTTTATCTATATGGACTGTCTCTATGAGACAAATCAGGGCGACAATTTTACAGCGAGCGGCTATATCACCATCCAGCCAGACGACAACGGTTGCGAAATAAATGTCAAAAACCTTTCCGTCATGCAAGGCGATGAACTGCTTGGCACTTTTTCCTTTATCGGAACGATCACAAAAGAAAAAAATCTGCCGGATGTCTTCCGTGGTGCCGACCTCGATTCGCCTGACATGGAACACATTGACTGGCAGACCGTCCGCAACGACACAGAAAGCTTCATCCAGGATGTGATCAACGAAGCGAAAAAACGATTGTCCGAATGAAAATTTAGAGGCGCATTTCTTCCATGGCTTCTGTGTGTTGATAGAAATGAAATGGCAAGAGGTGCTCTGTGAAAATATTGTGAGGATTGTGTAAATTTATCCATGATTCGTTTTAGACTGTAAGTTTATGTACATTCATAAATGGACGTCTGGCTCTCTGTGTCCGTCTACGAAAAATTCTCTGCAACTTTATTTAGCGCAAGTAAATGTCAGAATCAGCATCGTTTATTGTAGGGCAAAAATTAAAAAATACCCGGATAATTTTTGCCCTACTTCTCTGCTGATTTTCTGACATGTAACTTGCGCACAATAAAGTTACAAAGAGAGTTTTTCGTAGACGGACACAGAGAGCCGGACGTCCATTTTTTGAATGAACATAAACAATCGAAGAAGTCTAAAACGAACCATGGATAAATAAACAATCCGAGCTATTTTCACAGAGCACCTCTTGCCATTTCATTTTTTATTGTACGTTAAAAGCCATGGAAGAAACGCACCTCCAAATTTTTCACTCCGTCAATCGTTCATCTGCTCCATAAAATACATCCTGGATGCAAAGTCTGGGAAATGCCTTATCTGTTCATTGTAGCCGGTGCCTCCAAATGCCTGCTTTAATTTTACTCCGGCATACATGAGTGCATCGCCATATGCACAGAAATCTTCTGCCTCACCATCCATTTTCACAAACTTTGCGATCAGATTATGTGCGACAGAATCCTGCCTGATATGCACCGGAGCCACGGTGTTTACAAGATCGCCGAACTCTTTTACATTATATTTTAAACTACGATTGTAAAAATGATATCTGGCTTCCGGGTTTAACCCATTCGGACGATAATATTCAAACTGCGTGTTCGGCGATACAAGTTTCTGCATCAGAAAGCCAACCGCTTTTTCCCGGTCTTCTGATACACACGTCCACTCCTGAATATTTCCGGTCAGCGGACCTGACAAACTGCCGGTGCTGCCCTGATCCGAAAAATTTCTTCCCCGGTAAAAAGAACCAGTCTGCAGCACTTTGCGCCACTCTTTATAAAGTGCGATCTGCGCTTTTACCGCATCGAAATCCTCTTTTTTCATATCGCAGAAATTACATTCATATCCGCAGATTCCAAACGCTGCCACCTGAAATCTTGTCTCAAGTGGTGTCATTCGGAGCGTCTGGTGATTCGGGCAGGATGAGACATGTGCGCTCACCACGGACATTGGATAACCGTAACTGTATCCGGTCTGAATCTCCGCACGGCACAGTGCGTCTGTGTCATCACTCGCCCAGATCTGTGGGAAATACGATAAGATTCCAAGATCAAACCGGTTGCCGCCTGCTGCACATCCCTCAAATAAAATTTCCGGGAATCGCTCTGTCAACTCCTTCATACACCGGTAGAGTCCAAGCACATAACGGTGTGCCACCTCCCCCTGCCGCTCCGGTGGAAGTATCTTTGAATAATAATCGGTCACGATCCGGTTCATATCCCATTTCACATAGGCGATATTGGCAGATGAGAACAGGTCACTCATCTGCCCAATGATATAGTCCTGCACCTCTGCCCGGCTCAGGTCGAGCAGCCGCTGGTTTCTTCCCTCGGAATGATTTTTGCCCGGAATATCCATCGCCCAGTCCGGGTGCGCCTTATAAAGTTCACTGTCCACGTTCACCATCTCCGGCTCTACCCAGATGCCAAAATCCATACCAAGATCGTTGATTTTTTTGCAGAGACCAGCCAACCCGTTCGGAAGCTTTTTCGTATTCACCTTCCAGTCTCCTAGCGATGACCGGTCATTGTCCCTGTGGCCAAACCATCCATCGTCCATCACAAACAGTTCAATCCCTGCTTCCTTTCCGGCTTTTGCGAGCTGGAGCAGTTTTTTCTCATTGATATCAAAATACGCGGCTTCCCAGCTGTTCAGCAATACCGGGCGCACTTTTTTCTTCCACGCACCACGCACAATATGTTCCCGTACAAAGCGGTGCATACACTGGCTCATCCCATTGTAGCCGGCTTTGGAATAAACCATCACTGCCTCCGGTGCCTCAAAGCTTTCCCCTGCCGGAAGCTGCCAGCAAAAATTCTGCGGATTGATTCCAGAGACAAACCTTGTTTTTCCATAGCTGTTCACTTCGACCGCCTCATAATGGTTTCCGCTATATACAAGATTGAATCCATAGCAGTCCCCGGTATCCTCCGTGGTCTCTCTCCCACTTAACATCACAAACGGATTCGCTCTGCTTGAGGAAGTTCCGGTATAAGAAGCATTTACGTATTTCCCTGCTGCCACCGGGACATCCCATCTTCGCATCTCCCTCGCCCACGCGCCATGAAAGGAGGTAAACACATGATCCGATGTCGGAAAATCGACCTGACAGCTCATCAGCCGCCGGATCTGCACTGCATTTTCACCGTCATTGATGAGTTTTGCACTTCTTGTGATCACATCACAATCCTCATAAATATAATAATGAAGTTCTAATTTCAAAGCAGAATTGTTGTCTTTTAACGTCACACACAGATGTTCCACCTGATTTTTTTCATCATAGGAAGCTGGCAATGCATCCTCTGCATCTCTCGCCTCTCTTCCCTCAAACCGGACAGACGATTCATACACAAAATCCGAGGAAAAACTTCCATCTTCATAGATAAGTTCCACAAACGGCTCCCTGATATCTCCCTTTCCATAAGCGGACATTTCCAGACACAGATCCTCTAACGTATAGGCGTCATGTTCCCTGTCGTAGACACAGCTGTTGCCGGGCTGAAAGGTATGTTTTTCGATCAAAGGTGCGACTGCATTTTCATCCAGAGGCTCACACACATGGATTTTTCTTCCATAATATAAATGCTCCAACTGCCCTGTCGGCAATTTGCGGAACGCATAGGTCGTATGTGCTGTATGTAACACAAAAATATCATTAGCTGTCTGAATCATGATTTTCTCCTCTTTTAATTCTGATGTTTTTTCTCTAATTCTTTGGAAATCTCCGCTAACTTCCGGTCTGTCAGAATATAACGTTTCTTAAATACGATAAATCCGATCACCAGCACAACGATCGGAATGATCGTCATGGATAAACGCAGTCCCATGCGGGAGGATGCTGCGATCGGTTCCGTTACTACCGCTTCTTTGTTTGAACTGATATGGAACACAAATAAAACCATCGAAGATATAAATCCTGCGATTCCTGAGGCGAGCTTTACAACAAACGTCTGCATGGAAAAAATGACGGATTCGTCTCTCCGGCTATTTTTAAACTCACCATAATCTACTGTGTTTGCCAGAAAGACAGTGATAATTACATTCAGCACACCGACTGCTGACATAATAAATGCCGCCGGGATAAACAGCCATCCAACAGAACTTGTTCCGGTTGCGGAAATGATAATGATCAAAATATATCCGGTCACTGCCATTCCAAAACAGGTATAGAAAATTTTAATCGTGTCCATGAATCTGCGGAGCACCGGAAACAGGATCATCATCGCCAAAATCTGGCATCCGCCGCCGACCATATTAAACAGCGTAAAATCTCCCTGATAAGTACTTGGGCTGAAATCATATTTCAGGAAAAAGTAAACAAGCTGCTGGGTGATATATAAGGCCGTATTGATCATTACGATTGCAACTACAACTGTCATTGCCTGATCATTCTGGATCAACGCCCGAAACATCTCACCGATGGAAGCGTTCTTCATATCGACCGTTGATTTCTCTTTGATGCACAGACAGGTGATCAGAATGAAGATCACAAATAACACCGCAATGATCAGTGCAAATTTACTGTATCCGATACGGTTGATCTCATTGTCTGTCGTTCCACCGAATGCTTTTCCAAGTGCGGCAACACTCATGACTGTGACGATCGATACCAGTGCTGAGCCGACACCTGCGCAGGAACGTGCAAATGCAGACAATCCCTCTCTCTCTTTTCCAGCCTCGGTAAATGCCGGAATCATACTCCAGAATGGAATATCCATCATCGTGTAAGTCATGCCCCACAAAATGTAGGTAACAGACGCATATGCCACTAACCCTGCACCGTTTAATTCCGGTGGAATCGTGAACATCAGGTAAAGTACAACTGCGTTTGTGACCGTACCGACAAGCAGCCACGGACGAAATTTTCCCCATCTCGTTTTTGTCTTTGCGACCAGCACACCCATGATCGGATCGTTAAATGCATCAAACACGCGGGCTGCCATCAAAAGAACTGCGATCGCTGCTGCGCTGATTCCCATAACATCCAGAAAATAAATGGAAATGTAGCTGGCGGAAAGCATGTAGACCATATCCTTTCCCACTGCCCCGATTCCATAGGCAAATTTCTCTCTGCCGCTCAAACTTCTCTTTACTTCCATCGTAAAAATCTCCTTTTTCTCCATTAAAAATTCATCATTTCTGTTTATTTTTTAATCCCATTGCAAGTTCCACAACTTTGTAAGCACCGTCATAAAGACCTGCCTTTTTATTCGTTACAATGTTCCGACACATATCTGAAAGAAAAGTATCGTCCTGTAAAAATAATTCCAGCATCTGGATCGTGTGCGGAATATCCCGGCACTCTAACGTTCCGTCTCCCACCTCTGCAGAATGGATCGCACCCCACATCTCATGTTTTCCCACGCGGCGGATAAACAGTTTCGGCACCGGATAAAATGCGAGTTCGCTCGGTTTTGTCACTAAGACATCACAGCTTCTCATGAGAAGATTCGTGCAGTATACCGCCTCGAAAATATTTTTGTGCCAGAATCCGTGAATCCCTTCGATTTTCTCCTTTCCATCCAATGCTTTTTGTGCAAATGCTTCTGTATCTGCCCAACGATCAAAATGCTCCGTTGCATAGTTTTTCATCTCAGGAATTTCTGCCAGCAGCGCTTCCCAGACATTTTTATAATCACCCACGTTGACGTATAACGCTGCCTGTTTCTTCTCAATATACGGAAGCAGGAATTTGATGATCGCTGCAAAAATCTCCTTCTGCGCACCAGCCCCTCCGATCGTTAAAAGGAAACGCATCGGCTCGCCATTCTCTTTTCTTTTGATACGCGCCGCACAGTCCGCTTCGATGCCCTGCACAAGTTCATGGTCAATGTAATGTCCTGTGTATACAAGGCTGTCAGATGGCATTGGTTTATTTACTTTATCTTTATTCATGCCATTTAAAATGCGGTATCCCATATAGGAATTATGACACTGGATCGTATGCACACTTCCTTCTGACAAATGTAGTGCCATCGGCCAGTTATCCGGGATTGCGTTCACCACATATTTCATTCCGGCATGTACGGCTGCCTGCGCCGGCCAGACATGTGTTCCGATCACCGGGATATCCTTCGGCACATTGCGGTACACCGGAGCCATCAGCTCCGCATTTTTCTGGTCTGCCGCATTGTAGGACAACGCCCGGAATCCTTCATAATTCATTGGCTCCCAGACCAGTTTGTTGAAGATTGGATTTTTCGAAAGCCTTGAGCCGAGTGAATACAGATCATTCTGTGCGCCGATCACTTTCGTGCAGGTCGTCTCTCCATAGGAATTTAAGTCCATCCAGTAAGGCGTATAACCCATCGCCTTCGCCGCAGACGCCATCGCCATGGAAATGCGGTAGTGTCCAAATCCCATACGGATATTTCCGACAATGATCCCTTTTTCTGTGTCAAATGTACCTTTTCCCGCATGTGCATTCTCTGCCGGATTTCCAACCAGAATATTATAAACCCCCAGGGAATCTCCGATATAACGGTTCTTCTCGACCGACACCTCATAATTTTTCCGGGAGTCATCTCCAAATTTTTTTATATATTTCTTTTTGGACTTCACTGCCTTTTTATAAACCTTGTCCGGCATTTTATTTCCAAAAATCACGCTTGATCTGTCTGTCATGTTTTCATTCTCTCCAAACTTTATTTATTTCTCTCACTTCGAACCGTAAAACCGATTTTTATATCTGAGTCACCATCCCGAATGATAAGTACCGCATCCTGCTTTTCTGCTGTCAGAAGTCTTTGACTCTTCACATAAATGCCGCCCATTCCTCCCTGTAAAGCCACCGTCTTTGCTCCAATGATCTCAATCGGTCCCTCTGTTTCAATAGTAAGTGGTTCATTGTAAAACGGAAGGATATTTCCATGTTCATCCTGTGCCTGGATCCGAACCTCAGCCACATCATAACTCTCTGCGTCGATCAGATTCTCATGATCCGCCACTGCTGAAATCTTCCGCTCTGTCATCGGTTCTTTGATGATTGTTTTCACCACCCGCTCCTGCCTTGTAGATACATCCACCATCACCGCCTCAAAACGATACGTTGTGGAAGTGCCGCCCCAGTCGCCAATGTATTTGTTATACAACCGGACTGCCTCTTCCATATTCATATGATAGCGAAGAATCAGCCATATTCCTGTCGCATAAATGGACTTTGGAAGCTTTGCGAACCCAAACCTGGTAAACGCATTCAAAGCTTTTTTCACACCGGCTTCCTGTCCCGGTTTCAGATGTTCTTCCTGCAGGGCATCTCCGATAAAATCATCGATAAGAATCGGACCGTGTTTCAGATGTGTGTACGGAGAATCTGCGGCACTGTACTCTTTAATGAACCGGTCATTTTTATACATCCGCACCTTATCCGCATTCGTAAAAATATAGGTTTCCCCGCGGTTACATCCCGGATGTTCCCCAATATCCATGGAAGAACTTAATTCCAGCACCGGCTCTTTCTCCTGCTGACAAGCATAGACCGCCGCTGCCAGTTTCGGATTGCGGAACATATCCATGACTCCGTGATAACAGATGCGGTCACCACTTCCGAAATCCTTGTGAGTGTTGTAATCAAACATGCACCAGCCAAAGCATCCTGCAATGTCCTCCTCGGCTGCCACCGCATCCAAAACATTTGCATGGCGGAGCGCATGCTCTGTCCGGTGTTCTTCCCAGTCAAATGCCTTCGTCGGATACATATGCCCATTGTATTCACTGATGAGGTATGGTTTTTCCATATCTGATGTCACATTCTTTTTCGGCTCACATCCCTTTGCCTTTCCATCATGCACAAAATCATTGTAGGTATACACATCTTCCAGTAGACTGCTTTTCCTGTTCGCACGCACACCACCTGTCGGTCTCGAATCATCGAACTCATGTGCTGCCGCATTCGTCCTTCTGTAAAATGCATCATCATCCTGCGATTCATTAATGCGCACGCCCCAGAGGATGATCGACGTGTGATTCCGGTACTGTTTTACCATATCCCTGACATTTTCCACCGCCTGATCTTTCCATGCAGCGTCACCGATATGCTGCCACCCTGGAATTTCTGTGAAAACAAGAAGTCCTATTTCGTCACACCGCTCTATAAAATAATGGGACTGTGGATAGTGGGAGGTGCGCACTGCATTCACCCCCAGCTCTCTCTTTAAAATATCCGCATCCAGCTGCTGCATAGATTTTGGCATCGCATATCCCACATACGGATAACTCTGGTGACGGTTTAAACCTCTCAGTTTTATTTTTTTGCCGTTCAGATAGAATCCGTCTTTTTTGAATTCTGCCCTTCGGAATCCGATTCGGTCTATCCTCTCATCCATTAACTTTCCATCACAGATTAATTCTGTCTTAACTTCATAAAGTTCCGGATGTTCCAGCTCCCACAGCATCACATTTTCTACCGGATAGGAAAGCTGCATGGAAGTGCCGGAGATTTCACTCTCCCCTAATGGCTGATACTCTCCTGTCTTTTTATTTTTAAGACTCTGTTTTAAAAACAATCCCTCCTGCGTTCTTTGCACCGTCACCTCAGAGATGAGTTCCGCATTCTGGTCATCCATTTGTCCAATGTTTGTCCTGATAAAAATATCTTCGATGTAGTCTTTATTTTTAATATCCAGATAGACATCCCGGTAAATGCCGCCGTATGTCATATAGTCGATCACATAACCAAACGGTGGAATATTCAAGTCCTCCCTGCTGTCTACTTTCACGACAAGGATATTTTTTTCTCCATAGCGGAGTACTCCGCTGATATCCATCGTAAAAGCTGTGTATCCACAGTGATGTTCTCCCACTTTCTCCCCATTTAAAAATACTTCGCTGTCATGGGCGGCACCATCGATTGTCAGTAATATCTTTTTTCCTTCCCACGCTTTCTCTGCCTCGATGACTCTTCGATAACCGCTGATCATCTGATAGCAGTGTTCATCAAAATAGTGAAGCGGCGTTTCCTTACAGGTATGTGGAAGCCTGACATTCTGCATTGTACTATCATCATAAGCTGCCTCTGTCATAGAAGCTTCAAACTGTTCTGCAAACTTCCAGTCATTATTCAAATAAATACGTTCTGACATCATCCTCACCCTCTCTGTTCTCCTGTGTAACGAACTCCATGCTATCTTTTACCTTGTAATTCCATCCACCAGTATATTGACTACTTCCTCTAACGCCTCGTTGTAGGAAATCTGATTTGTGATCAGAATATCTCTCTGGAAAAACTGCTCAAGCGTTGCCTCCATCATGGTTTTCAAAATTGGAATCTGAATCGGCCGGACCGTGCCCTCATGAATTCCCTGCTGGATCAACGCGATCGTTGTCTCCCAGCCTGTCTCTAACCGTTGCTCCACTTTTTTATAAATTTTTGGATATTTATCTTTCAATAAATATAGCTGCCGAAAATCAATGTCTTTATAACCCTCCGGGAGCACTCCTAAAATTGCCCGAATCTTCCCAACCGTATCAAGCGAAGTATCCGAGAGTACTTTCTGCTCGCTCTCTTTGATGGAATCAAAACAGTAATCCACCATCTCTGACACCAGTGTATTCTTATCCTGAAATACGGTATAAATCGTTTTCTTACTGATTCCAAGCAGGGCGGCGATATCATCCATCGTAAACTTCAATCCCTTTTTATTAAATGCCTGAATCGTTCCCTCTAAAATGGTTTCCCGTAACTCCATGTCCTCTCCCCTTTTCGTCTGTATTCTGTTTCTTACTTTTGCTCTTTCATTTGTCTGCATCATTTTATCTATGTTCTCTGCTTGGAAACTATTTTTTATATTTCCGTTTCCACTATTGTAG
>ERZ506929.495-NODE-495-length-17070-cov-3.293447_pt1 | contig 17070 bp, 9 predicted proteins | sample MGYA00513173_ERZ506929 | MGnify/ENA metagenome assembly ERZ506929 | reverse complement strand
TACCCATATCCTCAATCAGTTCCAGGTTATAGGTGGCTGCCATCACGTCCTCGGAGGTGTAGGCCATGGCGCTGGCACCGCCCAGCAGGCCCTTGGTAAAGCCCTGGGGGCCGTTTTCGTCGTTGGTGCCGGGCAGACCGATGGAGGGAACCGGCTGGGTCAGGTGGAAGCCGTTGTAGATCACGTTGGTCATCTCGCCGTAGGGAGCCTGGCTGATGAGCTTGTCCCAATCAGGGTCGTCGGCATCCTTCTCTGCGAACATAGAGGCGGTCAGGTTGCCCGCTGCGCCCATGGTGGGCATGGAGGCATCCGGGTAGTAGGTTTCAATCATCTTGGCAACAATGGCCTTTCTGCCCTCCTCGGAGTCCGTCAGGCCGTCCGCCCACATGGACTCGGTGATGCGCAGAGAAACCGTCTTGGGGAAGGTGTCCACCCAGTTGCTCCGGGTCAGGTAAGTAATGGTCTGATCCTCAGCACCGGGATACTTGTTCAGGTCAACATTTTCAAAGCGGTTGGTGATGGCGTTGCCGGTAACGGAGGACACGGCATAGGTGGTGGTGTCCAGGGTGTCCAGCGTCCATTTTGCCGTCAGGGCTGCATCGCCGGTTCCGCTCATGCGGGTGCTGTCCGCGCCCTTCGCCATCAGGATGTTGTTCACGGCGTTGTGGGCATCGGTGCCGACGGTGAAGTAGTAATCACCGGCATCCATAATATAGGTCTTGGCGTTCATGTGGTCGTAGGAGGTCAGATCCTCCTTCTCCACGGTGATGGCGAAATGCTCGGTCTTCCCTGCTTCAATGAACTTCTTATCAAAGCCGCAGATTTCCACGGAAGCCTTTTCCACCTGGTTGTCCTTGTCATACTGGGTGTAGGGAGACTGGAAATAAATCTGCACGGTGTGCTTGCCGTCCACCTTGCCGGTGTTGGTCACGTCCACCTCGGCCAGAATGGTATCTCCCTGGTCGGTAATCTTGAAATTGGAATAAGCAAAGTCCGTATAGCTCAGGCCATAGCCGAAGGGGAATGCAACATCGTTATTATAGCTGTAGTCACCGGCATTGCCCTGGTTCAGCACATAGTCTTCATACCGGGTCTCGTAGTAGCGATAGCCGACATAGATGCCCTCCTGATACACCACATAGTCCCGGTTGCACTGCTTGATGCCGGGGTCGGTGTTGTTCTGCGCCGTTGCAACCTTGTAGTCTGCGCCGTTGGTATAGGGATAGGCACCGAAATTCTGCATGGCAGGTGCAGAATGGTTATCCTTCAGAAAGGTATCCACAATCCGTCCGGAGGGATTGACCTTGCCTGCCAGAATGTCCGCCACGCCGTTGATTCCGGTCATGCCCACGTCACCAATCCACAGCACGGCATCGATGCCATAGTCATCCACAAAGTCCAGCTGGAGGCTGTTGGAGGAGTTCAGCAGAACAACGATTTTCTTGAACACGCCCTCCTTTTTCAGCTGCTCCAGGTTGGTGAACATATCGATTTCATCCTGGTTCAGCCGCAGATAGTCGCCGTCGGTCATGTAAGCTTCCAGCTCCGGCAGTCCGCTGGGCAGGTCTGCGCCCTCGCCGCCGGAACGAGCCAGCACCACCAGCGCCACATCACCATACTGTGCCCAGGTCTTCTTCAGGGCATCGGGGTACTTTGCCCAGGGCACTTCATTGATGCGATACTGCGCCTGGTTGCCGCCGGTGGTATCCGCATTCACCCGGGCGTAGCCGCAGGTAGCGTAGAATTTCCACTGGTCGAGGTTTACGGTATCCGCGCCAAAGGATTCTTCCAACGCCGCCTTCAGAGAAACGGCATCATCTGCCGACACCTGACCGGAGCCGGTTCCGCCGTAGAGCAGATTGAAAGAAGACTGGGAGAAGGGGGTGAACTTCGTCCCCTCTGCCAGAGGCAGGGTGTTGTCCCGGTTCACCAGAAGAGCCGCACCTTCTGCCTCGATGTCCCGGCACAGCTGCTTTTCGTGAGCCACCAGGTCGTCTTCATTTTCGTAGTTGCTCCAAAAGAAAATCTGGGCATCCGGGTCGGGGATGACCTTTTGCGTTGCCGCTCCCAGCGACACGTTGATGGCTGTGGCAAAATAGCCGGTCACCGGAATTGCCACGGCGGAAATCACTGTCAGGACGGCAAGAACGATTGTCAAGACCATCCATAATGTTCCCTTTTTCTGTTTGTTTTTACTCATTGGGGTTACCTCCTCTTTTTTCTTTTTACAGGCACACTGTACAATGCCGTGCCGGTTTTCACAATCAATTTGGCATAACCTTCTAATTCCACCGCACCAATTTTCGCACACGGCGGCAGTGCCGCCGGACAATGACGCGCCGGGTCTATGCCAATACGTTGGTTCCCAGACCCGCCCGCTGACGGAACAGAGCGGTGTGTTGAATGGGGTCAGCTTCCCGCATGGATTGTAGGGGCGGATAGAATCCGCCCGCAGCACAAAGCGCCCCTGCGGGGTGCTTGTGTGCCGGGTCGACATACTCGTCGCCCCCTACAGTGGGCGTGTGCGTTCACCTAGGTGCTATCGAACATCCGGGGGTTCGGGCGGATTCTATCCGCCCCTACGGTTGGCGTGCAGTATCGTCACCGGGCGGATTAGGAAAGTGCTGTATTCGTACAATCCCCCGTAGCGTCACTAAAAAAATTTGACAAATAATGATGGGCGGATTATAATAAAATGAACGCCATCCCATATTTCCCCAGTCTATATTTGATAAAAAGGACGGATATCAATATGTATAAAATCGTTCGCAAAAAAGAGCTGAACTCCGCCGTCACCCTCATGGACATCGAAGCCCCCTTCGTTGCCAAGAAGGCCAAGGCCGGTCAGTTCATCATCTTCCGCATTGATGAAAAGGGTGAGCGTGTTCCCCTGACCATCGCCGGCTATGACCGGGAGAAGGGCACCGTTACCATCATCTTCCAGAAGGTGGGCTTCTCCACCAAGGCGCTGGGTGCGCTGAACGAGGGTGACTACATCCATGACTTTGTCGGCCCCCTGGGCCGTCCCACCGATGTGGAGGGCAAGAAGCGGGTGTGCGTTGTCGGCGGCGGTGTCGGCTGCGCCATTGCACTGCCTGCTGCCAAGGCATTCCTGGAGGCCGGTGCCATTGTGGACGTAATCATTGGCTTCCGCTCCAAAGATATTGTGATTCTGGAGGACGAGTTCAAGGAAGCGTCCACCAATCTGTATCTGATGACCGACGACGGCTCCTACGGCGAAAAGGGTTTCGGTACCGTGAAGCTCCAGCAGCTGCTGGAAAGCGGCATCCAGTATGACGAGGTGCTGGCCATCGGACCTGTTCCCATGATGAAGTTTGTGTGCAAGACCACCGAGCCTTTCGGCGTTCACACCATGGTGTCCCTGAACCCCATTATGGTGGACGGCACCGGTATGTGCGGCGGCTGCCGCGTTACCGTGGGCGGCGAGACCAAGTTCGCCTGCGTGGATGGCCCCGAGTTCGACGGTCATCAGGTGGACTTTGCCGAGCTGATGAGCCGCAACGTCACCTATCGTGACCGGGAGGCCGAGGTTGCCGAAGGTCATGTCTGCCGCATGGAAGCCATGGGCAAGGCACTGATTAAATAAGGAGGATACGGAAATGGCAAATATGACTCTGACCAAAACCCCGATGCCCGAGCAGGACCCCCAGGTTCGTGCCCGCAACTTTAAGGAAGTTGCCCTGGGCTATACTGCCGAAATGGCACAGGAGGAAGCCGGTCGCTGCCTGAACTGCAAGAACCCCAAGTGCGTGGAAGGCTGCCCCGTCAATGTGCGCATTCCTGAATTTATTGCCAAGGTCGCCGAGGGCGACTTCAAGGCTGCTTACGAGGTCATCACCTCCACCAATGCACTGCCCGCCCTGTCCGGTCGTGTCTGCCCCCAGGAGACCCAGTGCGAGTCCCGCTGCGTGCGCGGCATCAAGGGTGAGCCTGTGGCAATCGGCCGCCTGGAGCGGTTCGTGGCCGACTGGTATCGGGAGAATGTCAACGCCATGCCCCAGAAGGCAGAGCCCAACGGCAAGAAGGTTGCCGTGGTCGGCTCCGGCCCTGCCGGCCTGACCTGCGCCTCCGACCTGGCAAAGAAGGGCTATGAGGTGTCTCTGTTCGAGGCACTGCATACCGCCGGCGGTGTGCTGGTTTACGGCATTCCTGAGTTCCGTCTGCCCAAGGACATCGTGGCAAACGAAGTGAAGAAGCTGGAAGCACAGGGCGTGAAGGTCATGACCAACATGGTCATCGGTCGTGTGCTGACCATCGACGAGCTGTTCGAGATGGGCTTCCAGGCTGTGTTTGTTGGCTCCGGTGCCGGTCTGCCCATGTTCATGCACATCCCCGGCGAGAGCCTGAAGGGCGTGATGTCCGCCAACGAGTACCTGACCCGTACCAACCTGATGCGGGCTTATGACGAAAGCTACGACACCCCTGTGATTCGTTCCAAGGCGGTAGCCGTGGTGGGCGGCGGCAACGTTGCCATGGACGGCGCTCGCTGTGCCATGCGTCTGGGTGCCGACAAGGTGTACATTGTCTACCGCCGCGGCGAAGCAGAAATGCCCGCCCGGAAGGAAGAGCAGCACCACGCCAAGGAGGAAGGCATCGAGTTCAAGACCCTGTGCAACCCCGTGGAGATTCTGGGCGATGAGAACGGCCGTGTGTGCGGCATGAAGTGCGTGCGCATGGAGCTGGGTGAGCCGGATGCTTCCGGTCGCCGCCGTCCCGTGGAGATTCCGGGCAGCGAGTTCGTGCTGGATGTGGATACCGTCATCATGGCTCTGGGCACCAGCCCCAACCCCCTGATTCGCTCCACTACCCCCGGCCTGGACACCAACCGCAAGGGCTGCCTGGTGGTCAATGAGAACGAGATGACCACCCGCGAGGGCGTGTTTGCCGGCGGCGATGCCGTGACCGGCGCTGCCACCGTCATCCTGGCAATGGGTGCCGGCAAGAAGGGCGCTGCCGCCATCGATGCTTATCTGAATAAGTAAGATACCAAAGTCCCGTGGCTTCTTCGGAAACCACGGGATTTTTTCTACCAAAACACCATGTAGCAGACTGTCCTGACGAATCATTTACGAACAGCCGACGGCGGTGCGCCTCTTGGCTTCCCCCGCGGGGAAGCCAAGAGGTGCAAACCATTTTTTGAGCGGTAACAGGGCATTGCCGCCTAAAAAACTATTGTATTTTTTTCTCATTTCTGCTATGATGTGCGAAAAACCAAAAACAAAAAATGGAGTGACCTAGATATGCGTAAAACAAAAATTATCTGCACCATCGGCCCCGCCTCTCAGAACAAAGAGACGCTGACGGCTATGTGCAAGGCCGGTATGAATGTGGCTCGAATGAATTTCTCCCACGGCACCTATCCTGAGCAGCAGGCCAAAATGGATTTGGTGAAGGAAGTCCGCCAGGAGCTGGGGCTGCCCATCGCCATCATGCTGGACACCAAAGGCCCGGAGTACCGCATCCGTACCTTTAAAGACGGCAAAATCACCCTGAACGAAGGTGACACCTTCATCTTTACCACCGATGAGGTGGAGGGTGACCAGACCCGCGTCAGCGTCAATTATAAAAAACTCACCGAGAACCTGAATGTGGGCGACCGCATCCTGGTCAACAATGGCCTGGTGGTCTGCGAGGTTACCGCCATTGAGGGCGCGGACATCGTGACCAAGGTGCTCAGCGGCGGCGTGCTCTCCGACCGGAAGAGCATGAGCTTCCCCAATAAGGTCATGTCCGGCCCCTACCTCAGCGAACAGGACAAGCAGGACCTGCTGTTCGGCATTCAGAACGAGGTGGACTTTGTAGCTGCTTCCTTTGTGTCCTCCAAGAGCGATATGCAGGAGCTCAGAAGCTTCCTCAATGCCAACGGCGGCGGCAACATCGAGCTGATTGCAAAGATTGAAAACCGCTCCGGTGTGGATAACATCGAGGAAATCTGCGAGCTTGCAGACGGTGTCATGATTGCCCGCGGCGACCTGGGCGTGGAAATTCCCTTCGTGGAAGTGCCTGCCATCCAGAAGCGTCTGACCTCCACCTGCCGGATGCTGGGCAAGCGAGTGATTACCGCAACGGAAATGCTGGAATCCATGATTCAGAACCCCCGCCCCACCCGTGCCGAGATTTCCGATGTGGCCAACGCCGTGTATGATGGCAGCAGCGCGGTGATGCTCTCCGGCGAGTCCGCTGCCGGTAAACACCCCGTGGAGGCCGTGAAGACCATGGCAGACATCTGCGAGTTCACTGAGCAGCACACCAGCTACCAGAAGCGGTTCTATAAGGCTGATTTCCGCATCCGCAATACCTTGGATGCCGTCTCTCATGCTGTTTGCGCCATGGCCATTGATGTTGGGGCCAAGGGCATCGTGGTTTGTTCCGTTTCCGGCACTACCGCCCGGATGGTCAGCCGCTTCCGCTGCCCTGTGGACATCATCGGTATGACCACCGACGAGCGTATCTACCGCCGCCTGTCCCTGAGCTGGGGCGTAACCCCTGTGCTGGCGGAGGAGTTCACCAGCCAGGATGTGATGTTCTTCCATGCCATGTCCAGCGCCAAACAGGTACTGCACCTGGAAAAAGGCGACCGGGTGGTGCTTACCGGTGGCCCCATCAATGGCAAAACCGGCAATTCCAATACCATTAAGGTGGAAACGGTGTAATATCCGTTAAATCCAAAGCCCCGGTGCAATGCCGGGGCTTTGCTGTTACTGGCAATGCGGGAGAGGGTTAAGCAAAATACACAAAGTTTACAATTTACGGTTGACATTTACGTTCTAAGCGGCTAGAATAACGGTACAACGAACATGGTAAATCACCATCGCCTCCGTTGCTCATTATCAAGTCCTTGGCAGTACGCCCCCGTTAATCTGGGATTGGCCGAGCCCAAGGACTTTATTTTGCTTTTTAGGGGAGATAGACATGGCGGGAACGGCAATTCTTGTAGACGGCGGATTTTACAGAAGAAAATTCGCAAAAGGCATAGAGCATACGCCGGAAGAAGCGGCGGATGCACTTGTGAAATACTGCTACCGGCATCTTCACGAGCATATGCGCGACCACGATTTGTATCGGATTTTCTATTATGACTGTCTTCCGTGCAGTAAAAAGATTTTTCACCCGTTATTGAACCGGACGGTTGATTTTTCCAAAACGCCCCACTACGATTGGATGAATCAATTCTTGAAGGAGTTGACGAAGAAAAGAAAGGTCGCACTCCGATTGGGAAATATTGACGAGGGTTCCGCAACGTATGTTCTGACCGAAAAGGCCACAAAGGATATTGTTCTACGAAAAAGAACAGCGGACGAGCTTACAGAGAGGGACTTTACCACCTCCATCAAACAAAAGGGCGTTGATATGAAGATTGGTATGGACATTGCATCCCTGGCATATAAAAGGCAGGTAGATCAGATTGTGCTGATTGCCGGTGATGCCGATTTTGTCCCGGCTGCAAAGTTAGCCCGCAGGGAAGGAATTGACTTCGTTTTGGATCCGCTGGGTCATGCAATCAAGGAAGACCTGTTTGAACATATCGATGGGAAGCGTTCCTGCGGCGACCCATACTCTGGAAGAAAAACGGCGGAGAAGAAAGAACCCGCATTGACAAAGTAGATTGTATTATGACCGCCCTGGTACTGGTAGTACCGGGGTGGTTTTTCTTCCAATTATGGATCGGATAGCGGTTTGACGCGCAGTATCGTCACCGGGCGGGGCAGGGCAGTAGCGTATCGGGACAAGCCCCGTAGCGTCGTTATCCGGTGGCGGTGTCTGCGGATAATCGCTATTGACAGAATTTGCGATATAACCTATAATAAAACACAGTGAAAACGTTTTCGCTGCCAACAAAAGAGAAAAAACGGATTGCCGGAAAAGAAAGGGCGAAAGGCTTATGGTTACTTTAAAAATGCTGGCAAAGGAATGCGGCGTTTCTGTTGCGACAGTCAGCAAAGCGCTTAATGGAGCGTCCGACATCAGCGCGGAAACTGCCCTGCGCATTCAGCAGACGGCATCGGCCATGGGCTATACCCCCAATTCGGCTGCCCGTGCCCTGAAAACCAGCCGCTCCCATAATCTGGGGGTCATCTTCGATGATGGCACCAGCAGCGGACTGACCCATGAATATTTTGCCTATGTGCTGGACAGCTTCAAGCGCCATGCCGAGGAGCTGGGCTACGATGTTACCCTCATCAGCTCCCAAACCGGGCCTTGGGGCAGCGACTATATCAGCCATGTGCGCTTCCGCCGGTGCGACGGCGTGGCGGTGCTGGTGAGCGACTGGGCGGCGGCAGCGGTGGAGGAATTTGAGCGCACCGGTGTGCCGGTGGTGTCCCTGGATTACCCCTATGAAAATTGCAGCTGCATCGAGTCGGATAATGTCAGCGGCATCCGCAGCCTGCTGGAGTACGTTTATGCCCAGGGACATCGGCGCATTGCGGTCATTTTTGGCGAGGACGGCGCGGTTACGGCCATTCGCCGCAGGAGCTTTTTCGATACCTGCGCCGCCTTGGGGCTGGAACTGCCCCCGGAGTATATCCAAACTGCCCGCTATCATGACGGGGAGTGTTCGGCGGCGGTGACCCGTCGGCTCATGGCATTGCCGGAGCTGCCCACCTGCATCCTCTACCCGGATGATTTTTCCTTTTTCGGTGGCCGCCGGGCGCTGGAGGAGCTGGGGCTGTCCGTGCCCGGGGATGTGAGCGCAGCGGGCTATGACGGCATCACGGTTGGAAAGGTTATCAGCCTGACCACCGTCCAGCAGGACACGGCGGCTTTGGGCGGCGCCTGTGCAGCGGAGCTTATCCGTGCCGTGGAGGAGGGGGAGCAGTTTGTCCCCCGTAAAGAGCTGATTCCGTGCAGCCTGTTTACCGGCGCAACGGTGAAGAAAATTTAATCTGCCTGGGGCATCAGAAACGCCCGCTGTGTGTGCTCAGATAAGAGATAATAGAGAATAGGGAATAGATAATAATTTTCATCCTATTTCCACAGGCGGCGCAGTCATTCCTTGCTATCTCTTATCTGGTGCCACTCGAACCCATGTTTTTCTGAAATCTATATAAAAATAGGGGTACATCGCACGTTTACCCGATGTACCCCATTTTGGGGGATTTACCAACGCCCTCCGCCATCAGTGCGGAGGATTTTTTTGCGCCCTTCACCGAACCGCTGTGCTGCGAAGGTGCAGCGAAGTGAAGAGTGAAAAGTGAATAGTAAAGAAGGAATCAGTAAAACGCTCAGGGCTGCCGGAGAAAACTTCTTCACTATTACCGATTCACTCTTATCTCTTATCTACGTCCGCTTACACGGACGTAAAATTCACCAAAAATCCCCCCTGGGGGGATAGAAAAAGTGACATATTTCTCACCATCCTGCCAGTTGACTTTTGAGGTCGGAATTAGTACAATATTATCGATACACTATGGCACTTATGCCGTATCGTTCGTTTCAATGAATATCTTTTTTAGGAGGAAATCACTTTGAAGGATTGGGCATATCTGACCACTGTTGATGAGATGGAGGCTGCCACCAATTCTCTGCTGGAAAACGGCAAGAAGGTCGGCGCTGACTCCTGGCAGCAGCGTGTCAAGAACCAGACTCCCCACTGCGGATTTGGCGAGGCGGGCACCTGCTGCCGTATCTGCTCCATGGGCCCCTGCCGCATTACCCGCAAGAGCCCCCGCGGTATCTGCGGCTGTGATGTCCACGGCATTGTTGGCCGTAACTTCCTGCGCTTCACCGCCGGTGGCTCCGCAACCCACTCTGACCATGGCCGTGAAATCTGCCACACCCTGTATCAGGCAAAAGAGGGCGGCAACTATCAGGTCAAGGACCCCGAGAAGCTCGTTCGCATCGCCAAGGAATGGGGCGTTGAAACCGAGGGCAAGGACATTTATGACCTGGCTCATGAGATCGCTGAACTCGGCCTGATGGAATACGGCAAGCCTTTTGGCACCCAGCGCTTCCTGAAGCGCGCACCCGAGCACACCCAGGAGCTGTGGCACAACGCCGGAATTGAGCCCCGCGCCATCGACCGCGAGGTTTCCACCGCCCTGCACATGACCCATATGGGCAACACCAGCCTGCCCGAAGCACTGGTGCGCCAGGCGCTGCGCTGCGGCCTGTCCGATGGCTGGGGCGGCTCCATGATGGGCACCGAGCTGTCCGATGTGCTGTTCGGCACGCCCAAGCCCATTGACTCCACCGCCAACATCGGCGTGATGGAGAAGGACATGGTCAACATCATTGTTCATGGCCATGATCCCAGCCTGTCCGAAATGATTGTTTACTACGCAAACGACCCCGAGATGATTGCTCTGGCAAAGAGCGTCGGTGCCAAGGGCATCAACATCGCCGGTGTCTGCTGCACCGCCAACGAGGTTGCCATGCGTCACGGCATTCCCATGGCCGGTAACTTCCTGAGCCAGGAGAACGTGGTTCTCACCGGCGCTTGCGAAGCCATTGTTGTGGACGTGCAGTGCATCTTCCCCGCACTGGGACCCCTGTCCAAGTGCTTCCATACCAAATTCATCACCACCTCTCCCATCTGCCGGATGCCCGACTCTGAGTTCATCCAGTTCTCCGCTGAGAACGCCGGTGACAACGCCAAGGCAATCGTGAAGATGGCTGTTGAGAACTTCAAGAATCGGAAGCAGGAGCTGGTCAACATCCCCAACCAGGTGCAGAAGACCCGGGTGGGCTACTCTGTGGAAGCCATCGTCAAGGTGCTTGACGGTGTTGCCAACTCCCAGGTTGACCAGTTTGGCACCACCAAGCCCCTGCTGGAGTGCATCACCTCCGGTGTTCTCCGCGGCGCTGTGGCCATGGTCGGCTGCAACAACCCCAAGGTTCGCCCTGACACTGCCCACATTGAGCTGATGAAGAAGATGCTGGAGAACGATATTATTGTCATCGTGTCCGGCTGCTCCGCCCAGGCTGCCGCCAAGGCCGGTCTGATGGATCCCGAGAAGGCAAAGGATTACTGCGGTGCCGGTCTGAAGCGTGTGTGCGAGCTGGCTGGCATTCCTCCCGTGCTGCACATGGGCTCCTGCGTGGATATTTCCCGTATGCTGATTCTGGCCGCCGAGCTGGCAAAGGATTCCGGCCTGAACATCTCCCAGCTGCCCGTGGTGGGCTGCGCACCCGAATGGATGAGTGAGAAGGCTGTTTCCATTGGTAACTACGTTGTTGCCAGCGGCCTGGATACTTACCTGGGCGTTGACCCCTATGTTTCCGGCTCCTCCGAAATCTGCGACCTGCTCACCGGCGAAGACGGTGTCAACAAGTGGGTGGAAGCCAAGTACACCGTGGAGAAGGACATCGAAAAGCTGGGCGACATGATGATTGAGCGCATCGAGCAGAAGCGCGCTGCCCTGGGCATCTAAGGGGCGCATCGGATGAAAGTTGCCATTACCGGCAAGGGCGGCGTGGGCAAAACCACGCTGTCCTCCACACTGGCGCGGCTCTATGCCGATGAAGGCAGGGTTGTCCTGGCGGCCGATGTGGACCCGGATGCCAATCTTGGCCTGGCGTTGGGGCTGAGCCAGGAAGAAGTGGATAAGATTGTCCCCATCTCCAAAATGCGCACCTTGGTGGAAGAACGCACCGGCGCCGACCCCTCCAATAAGTTCTACAAGCTCAATCCCTATGTGGCGGACATTCCCGAGAAGTTCGCCCGGGACATCAACGGCGTGAAGCTGCTGGTGATGGGCACGGTAGACGTGGGCGGCAGCGGCTGTGTCTGCCCCGAGCACGTGATGCTCAAGGCCATTTTGTCCAGCCTGACCTATCGCAAGGATGATGTGGTCATCATGGACATGGAGGCCGGGCTGGAGCACCTGGGGCGGGGGACGGCATCCAATATGGATCAGTTCATCGTGGTCATTGAGCCGGGTGCCCGCTCCGTTCAGACCTACCGCAACGTCAGGCGCCTGGCAGACGACCTGGGCGTGAAGCGGGTGCGGGTGGTTGCCAACAAGGTGCGGGATGCACAGGACGAGGATTTTATCCGCAAGTCCATCCCTGCGGCGGATTTGCTGGGCTGTATCCACTATAACCCCGAAATCATGGATGCCGATCGGCAGGGAAAATCTCCCTATGATTTCTGCCCCGCAGCCATTGAAGAAATTCGGAAAATAAAAGCGATTCTGGATTCTGATGATATTTAGGAGGAAAAACCGTGACACTTTTTGAAAGAGTTTTTGGCGGCAATGATGCTGTTTACGGCCTGACCGAAGCAGCCATTGACAACGCCATTGCGCAGTACGGCGAAGCACAGGCCGTATCCTTCCCCGATACTGCATATTCTCTGCCCTGCTACTACGGCGTGACCGGCGTGAAGGTGGAGAACCTGGGTCAGCTGAAAGAGGCTTTGGGCGTTGTCAAGACCCTCATGACCCGCAACAACCGGCTGCATGATGCCTTCATGTCCGGCATTGCAACTGCCCTGTGCGCAGAGTTCATCGAGGTTCTGAAGTACATCGGCAACCCCGCTCCCTATGAGGCTCCCTGCTATGGCCATCTGCCCGATGCAGTTGTCCGTTCTCTGGGCGTGCCCCTGGTTACCGGCGACATCCCCGGCGTGCCCGTCATTCTGGGCACTGCTCCCTCCGCTGACGAGGCCGTTGCCCTGGTGAAAAGCTACCAGGCGCAGGGTATGCTGATTACCCTGGTGGGCGGCATCATTGACCAGCTCCAGGAGAAGGGCTACAAGACCGGCGACAATGTCCGCGTCATCCCCCTGGGTCATGATGTCACTTCCGTGATTCACGTTGTGTCCGTGGCTGTCCGTGCCGCCCTGATTTTCGGCAACATCCAGCCCGGTGACGCTGCCGGCCTGATGAAGTACACCTTCGAGCGTGTGCCCGCTTTCGTCAACGCCTTCGCTCCTCTGGACGATGTTGTGGTTGCCTGCGGTGCCGGTGCCATCGCTCTGGGCTTCCCCGTTGTCTCCAACGAGACCGAGAATATGTTCCGTGTTCCCAAGTCCCTGATTCAGCAGCTGGACATTTCCAAGTGGAACGCCACCTCTCTGGAAGCCCGCGACATCAAGCTGAAGATTACCCACATCGACATCCCCGTGTCCTTCGCCTCCGCTTTCGAGGGCGAAATCATCCGCCGCGGCGATATGCAGGTGGAAGTGGACGGCTCCCGTGTGGACTGCTTCGAGCTGGTGCAGACCAAGGAAGCCAGCGACGTGGAAGACCACAAGATTGAAGTGGTCGGCCCCGAGATTGACGAGATTCCCGTTGGCTCCAAGATTTCCCTGTCCTACACCGTTGAGGTTGCCGGCAAGGCCATGCAGCCCGACTTCGAGTCCGTTATGGAGCGTAAGATTCACTCCTGGCTCAACTGCATTGAGGGCGTGATGCACACCGGTCAGCGTGATATGATTCGTATCCGTATCAGCAAGGCCGACTTCGAGGCTGGCTTCAAGTTCCGTCATCTGGGCGAAGTGCTGTACGCCAAGGTCAAGAGCGAGTTCGAGGCCGTTGTTGACAAGTGCCAGGTGAAGATTGTGGTTGACCCCGAGAAGAACAAGGAGCTGCGTGCCGGTGCCAACGAGGTCTTCGACCGTCGTGATGCCCGTCTGTCTTCCATGACCGATGAATCCGTTGACCAGTTCTACACCTGCATCATGTGCCAGGCCTTCTCCCCCAGCCATGTGTGCATTGTTACCCCCGAGCGTCTGGGCCTGTGCGGTGCTGTGTCCTGGCTGGATGCCAAGGCCACCAAGGAGCTGGATCCCAACGGTCCCTGCCAGATTGTTCCCAAGACCGGCTGCACCGACGAGCGCCTGGGCGCTTACGAGTCCGTCAACGAGGCTGTGTCCAAGTATTCCCACGGCGCGCTGGAGCGCGTGACCCTGTACTCCCTGTTCCAGGATCCCATGACCTCCTGCGGCTGCTTCGAGTGTATCTGTGGCGTGGAGCCTGTCTCCATGGGCGTTGTGATTACCTGCCGTGAGCACGCCGGTATGACGCCTCTGGGCATGACCTTCTCCGAGATGGCTTCCATGACCGGCGGCGGTGTGCAGACTCCTGGCTTCATGGGCCACGGCAAGCACTTCATCGCTTCCAAGAAGTTCATCGCTGCCGAAGGCGGCATGGGCCGTATCGTATGGCTGCCCAAGCTGCTGAAGGATCAGATGCGTGACCGCATTGATGCCACCGCCAAGGAGCTGTACGGCGTGGACAACTTCACCGACATGATTGCCGATGAAACCATCTGCACCGAGGATCCCGAGGCTCTGATGAACTATCTGGCTGAGGTCGGCCACCCTGTTCTGTCCATGGAACCCTTCGATATGTAATGTAATAACAAAAGGGGCTGTCTCAAAATGATTTTCTAAAATCATTCGAGGCAGCCCCTCTTTCCGGTGTAAGCGCAGGGGATCTCTGAATAAATCCCCTGCGGCTGAACAGCGGCTCTTTTCCCCTATCCGTGCAGTTCCAAAAGCGGGAAATACATACAGTTTTTGGAACTTTCGTCCAGTGAAAAATTTCTCGCTGTCAGCTCTTGCGGATTTCATCAGAGCTTCCCTAAGAAAAAAGTGATCAATGATACAAAAAACAGCACACAACATCTGAGGGACAGGGTTGCCTCTCAAAAGTGTACTGTTTTTTCTTTTGCACGCGAATCTTCTTCATCATCATTTGACCAAGCAGATATAGCAAGAGACGAGCAGATTGAGCGCCTTACGGAGCTTCAAGATTTTATCCGCAGCCAACCTGCCGAACTGACGGAATTCGACGATACCCTAGTCCGGCGTTGGTTCAAGCAGATTACGATTTTTGAGGACCATTATACGGTCGAGTTGAAATCCGGACTCAAAGTGGATATAGATGCGGAATAGTATGAGAACAGCAAAGCCCTCCTGACCACCATGATTGATGTTCGGGAGGGTTTTGCATTACATAAAAGATACTATTGCATATAAAATTATTTAAAAGCGTTGGTAAAATAATGATATATAAGCCTTAGAAAGTCTGCAATTACAGTCGTTTTCTCCGGAAAAATCACAAAGAACAGAGTAATGGCAGCTATAATCAACATAACAGCATTTAGTGCCATACTTCGAACTGTGTTTTTGTAATCGGAAAGAGTCTGCAAAATATGCTCCTTGTCTTCAAACTCAGACAAAAGGACATTGATATCGGTCTCGATTTTTTTGGTTCCCGATATTGCAGCATTACAAAAATTTTTATACGATATATAAAATGGCTTTGTTAGTTTTTTTGCCATTTCATCACTCTCTGCATAAATTTCCTCTAGTTTTTTGACAACCTGCGTCCACGTATCATCTCTAATATACCGATTATAATCGTCAATATCTAACGAAAACTCATATTTTAGCTTTAGTAATGATTTTAACCGGTTTTTTCGAAGCTTGATTTTATCAAGTTTGTGCTTATATGAAACCACTATCTTCCCTGATTCCCTTGATAGAATATCAAGAAACAGAATCTTAAAGTACTCTATTGCATAATCTTTTAAGTGAAAATACACATCGTCCTCAACGGAATTAAACTGACCCGCTTCGATACCATCACCTTTAATGATGTAGATTAACCTGTTATTTGCTTGCGTCTGTTCATATCGTCCAGAAAGCTTACATTCGAAAAAAACTTTTTGCCTTTCATCAATAAATTGCCCTTGATATTCAGCAACACCAATTGAATCCCAAAACGCACGACAGTCTTCATGATAATCAATGTCTGTATAATATGTCTCTATTCTTGGAGGCATTATTCCTCTCTTGTGAAGAGCAAAAGGGAAATAATGACTCAATGCCTCATAAAATTCCCATTCAATACGACTGATAAATTCATATATCTTATCTGCTTTTAGTGCATCATCATTATAGTGAATCACCGAATAATTCTGAAATGAACCGATTCTATTTTTTCTTGCTGTGAGTGTTGAAGTGGCATATCCACGGTCTTCGTGGTAATTACATTTAATTAATTTGTCTAGTTCATTCTTCTTTTCGTCCGTCAAATACAACGAAAATTCTAGGATCAAATAAGCCGAATCTATATTACATATGCTTACGGTAAAATGATCAATAGTTGATTCGAGCCTATGCCCGTTGAATTCGAATGTACCACAATCGGCTTTTTCATACCAAGAAAGTAATGTCGAGTCCATTTTTTCAAGACGATTACATATCTCGTCTAACCCATCAATGTGAAAATTAAAAATGCGATTAGTCATTCTTGTCTTAAGCAGATGACGAATACCATTTTGAAGTTCTTTGATATCCTCTCTATGTACTAAATCCGCTGTAATAATGGTATGAAGATTCATAAAGTGGTTCTCTGGCAAGGAATTATTATGGTCTCCAATGCGGTAATAATTGTCGAAAATATCTTTGTAATTTCTTTTCCAAAACTTTTTGTTCCTACCAGGCAGGATGCTTAATATTTTTGCACGAGTTTTAGCATACCTGTATAGAAAATCCTCGTGGAAGCATTTACGACATAAACCATAGTTTTTCACAAACTCACCTCACATAGAGCATATTATTTAAATCCTCACTGACATCTAATCCGCTCATTCAATTTTCTAAGCAGTCGGTTGTGCTGAACTGCTGTTAAGCCGTGACATTTAATCCACTAACTCAGCTTTTCTGCTCGTTTTCCGTTTCCGCAGATATGTTCTCTTGTACACTTCTGAACAGGTGAGTTGGGCATTTGGATGTCAGCAAATATAGCCCAAAACACCGGAAATAAGCGGTTTTCCACACTTTATTCCTTAACCCTTGACATCAAAACTACCGTCTCGACGGTTGATTCGGATTCCAAGGGGAATTCCTTTACTTCCCCGCCATCAATCGGTATTGGGAAGTTAAAGACGATGTTTTTTATCCAGCAACCATCCTTCCTCTTTTCCGGGTACAGGTCAATTCTTTCGATAAAAGCTTTCATAAACTCTTTTCGTTCGACCTCCGTTGCGGAATGGTAAACTTCATCAAAGGCCAGCAGCAATCGGTAGATGTTATCGCCGGAAATCTTCTCCTGACGGATACAACGAATCTGCTTTTCCCCGCCATCAATCTCT
>ERZ506929.485-NODE-485-length-17216-cov-7.121438_pt1 | contig 17216 bp, 10 predicted proteins | sample MGYA00513173_ERZ506929 | MGnify/ENA metagenome assembly ERZ506929 | reverse complement strand
CTCAGAAGTTTACTGCACCTGTCATCAAGAAGGATGAACTCGTAAAAGAGGAAAACCAGGTTAAGCAGATGGATAAACTGGACGAAAAGGTTGCTGTCGGTACTGAAAACAAGGAAGGTGTGAAGGACCGTACAGTGGAAGCAGTGAGAAGTGAGATTGCGGTAGCAGCTCCACCTCCACCACCAGCTCCAAAACCTGAGGTTGCAACTAAGGTCTTCGATGTTGTAGAGGAGATGCCTTCATTCCCTGGTGGACAAGGCGCTTTGATGCAGTATCTGGCTAGCAACATCAAGTATCCTGTCGTAGCACAGGAGAACGGCGTACAGGGTCGTGTTATCGTTTCATTCGTGGTAGAGCGTGATGGTTCTATCTCTGATGTGAAGGTAGCTCGTTCTGTGGACCCTTCACTTGACCGTGAGGCACAGCGTGTCGTTAAGAGCATGCCAAGATGGTCTCCAGGTAAGCAGAATGGTTCTACTGTACGTGTTAAGTATACTGTACCAGTTGTATTTAGATTGCAGTAATAGAATGAAAAGAATATCTTATATTTATATAGGATTAACAGTACTATCAATGGCTTTCTTCTCGTCTTGTGGCGAGAAGAAAGCCAAAGATGGTAGAACTGATACTCCTACTTCAGGCACAATTGAATTTGTGGCTGACGAGAGTTTGAGTCCTATCATTGACGAAGAAAGAAGTCAGTTTGAGTTCGAGTACCCAAAGGCCAAGCTCAAACCAAAATACACAGATGAAGTCACTGGACTTCAGATGATCAAGGATTTCAAGACAGCACTGCTCTTTACTACCCGTAATCTGAAGGATAGTGAGATTGCATACTTGAAGTCGAAGAGCAATGTGATTCCTTCCGTTTTCCCTATCGGATACGATGGTCTGGCATTCATTGTCAACAAGAACAATACTGATACTTGCATCACAGTGAATGACATCAAGCGTGTCCTTACCGGAAAGGCGACCAAATGGAGTGATATTGTTCCTGGATCAAAGAGAGGTGATATCGAGGTCATCTTCGACAACACCCGCTCTGCAACCACCAACTTCGTAGTAGATTCCGTTCTCCACGGCGAAAAGATGGGTGCGAAGATCATGGCTGCCAAAACAAGTAAGCAGGTCATCGACTTCGTTGACCAGAATCCAGGTTCTATCGGTGTTATCGGATCAAATTGGTTGAACGACCGACGCGATTCCACCAACACTACCTTTAAGAAGAATATTCATGTAATGCAGGTATCCATTAAGGAGAAAGCTACCCCTATGAACAGCTGGAAACCTTACCAGGCATACCTGTTGGATGGAAGATATCCATTCGTAAGAACTATATACGCTATCGTGGTTGACCCTCATAAGGCTTTGCCTTGGAGCTTTGCCAACTACATTTCCAATCCTAAGGGACAGCTTATCCTCTTCAAGACAGGCTTACTTCCTTACAGAGGTGATATTACGATTAAGACAGTTAATGTTAAACGTTAAAAGTTTAGATAGAAAGTAGAATTATGAAAGCAGTTAAATATTTAGTAGCAGGTTTGCTCGTCATGGGTTTGGCGGCTCCTGCAATGGCTCAGGACGTTAACTACAAGGATGCTCTGAAGCCAATAGAAGCAACTTTGAAGGCTGGTAACGTAGATGCCAAGGCTTTTGCCAAGGTTCTCAAGGAGTATCAGAAGGAGTACAAGAAGGATCCTAAGGCACTCGTTGCTTTGGGTAATGCCCTCGTCATCAACAAGGACTACACCAATGCCCTGGCTGTAGCTGATGCAGTCATCGCTAAGTACAAGACCTGTGGTGATGCTTATATCCTCAAGGGCGATATCTACGCTATGCAGGACAATGGTGGTGAGGCTGCTTCTTGGTATAAGAATTGTATGACTATGGACCCTAAGAATCCTCAGGGTTACATCAGCTACGCTAACGTTTACCGCAAGATTGACCCACAGGCTTCTGCAGAGGCTTTGAACAAGTTGAGAGCGGTTGATCCTAACTACCCTATCGAGGCAGAAACTGGTCACAACTACTACTCTATCGGTAGCTACGACAAGGCTTACGAGAACTTCTCTAAGGCTAATTTGAATACAATGGAAGAGTACATCTTCTACGAGTACTGCTTCACTACATACGTATTGAACAAGAAGGATGAAACTCTCAACCTTTGCAAGAAGGGTATGCAGAAGTATCCTAAGGATACAGCTTTCTTGATTCTGGCTATGCGTGCATCTGTTGATACACAGAATTTTACTGAGGCTCTCCAGTATGCTAACAGCATTATGGCTAACAACGATATCAAGAAGAACTCTAGTATCTACTCTTACTATGGTCTGGCACTCGCTGGCAACAAGCAGTTCGACCAGGCTTTGGAGCAGTACAACAAGGCCTTGGAGGTAAACAAGGAAGACTTCAAGCCATATCAGTACATCTCTGAGGCATATAAGGGTATGGGCAACGAGGATAAGGCTATCGAATTTGCACAGGCATATATGGATAAGAACCCTAACGTATCACCATCAGACTATGTAAAGATGGCTGAGATCTACAATGCAAAGGCTCAGAAGGGTGGCGACCAGAAGGAGGCTAACGTTGATAAGGCTATCAACGTATATAACAGCTTCGCTGAGAAGTATCCACAGCTGAAGGCATACGCTCACCTCCAGGCTGCCAACATCGCATTCCAGAACGAGTTGGACGACAAGGCTCTTGCTAACTATGAATTGGTTATCAAGGAACTTGAGAGCAAGCAGTATGATGAGGATGAGAAGGGCTACCTGATGCAGGCTTACAAGAACGCCGGTTACATCTACTGGGGTTCTAAGAAGGACCTGACAACAGCTCAGCCATACTTCGAGAAGCTGATCAAGCTTGATCCAAACAACTCTCTCGCCAAGAAGGCCTTAGGTCTTGACGAGGAGCAGCAGGCACAGTAAATTACGAAATAAGAACATAATTAAAGGGGTGATAGCTATGTGATATGGCTTTCGCCCCTTTTTTTGTGATATGAATCAGACCATAAACGAAAAGAGCGATTCCAAAGGAACCGCTCTCAATGTTTTATTGTAACTAAAAGTATCTTTCCATAATAAATTATGGAAGACTGATTGCCTCATTAGGACAAACATCAGCACAAGTACCGCACTCTGTGCAGAGATCTGGATTGATTGAATACTTCTCGCCCTCAGAGATTGCACCTGATGGACACTCATCAATACATGTACCGCAAGCGATACAATCGTTACCAATTACGTATGCCATAATTATAAATATTTAAAATGTTAATAATGTTTCTGTATCTATGCTAATCTAGAGATAGGTTATTACCTACTTTTGATGGTGCAAAGATAACAATTATTTTCGATATACCTACAAATAGGTATGACTTTTTTCTTGATTTTACTCAATTTATACTTTATCGAAATAAATTAGTACAATAAGAAGCCAACCTTGCCGTTTATTAATAATAACGAAGAACAAATAGCAAATATGAAGAGAATCATACTGATGGCTCTAATAGCCTTCTATACAGGTATCAATGGCATGGCACAGCTAAGGACGGTAGAGAATCGCCCTTATACCGATCTGCGCCCATTCCATTTCGGTGTACTCATCGGAACACATGCACAAGATATGGAATTCCAGAATACCGGAATCACCCAATACATAGATGCCAACGGTATCGAGCAACCTTCTCATGTCACTGTAGATCAAGACCGTTGGGATATGGGATTCACCGTTGGCGTACTAGGAGAATTCCGTCTCAACAGAAGCTTCCAGTTCCGCATAGCACCTGCCATGTACTTCGGTACTCGTCACCTCACCTTTTATAACCTCTTGGAGAAAGATGGTGCAGGAAACGCCATCGTGCAGCATCAGGAGATGAAGACTGCCTATATTTCTTCCGCAATGGACCTGATTTTCGCAGCCGAACGGTTCAATAATCACCGACCTTACGTGATGGCGGGCATCAATCCGATGATGAACCTCAACAGCAGCAAGTCAGACTACATCAAGCTCAAGAAATCGGAAATATTTCTCGAACTGGGCGTAGGCTGCGATTTCTACATGCCATTTTTCAAGCTCCGTCCGGAACTCAAGTTTATGTATGGATTGACAGATTCCTTCGACAAGAAACATCCCGAGCACATCAAAAACAAGAATGAGCTCCCTTATGCCTTGGCAGCTAAAGGAGCTCATAGTAAGATAATTGCATTGACATTCTATTTCGAGTAGCCTACTCTACCACTTCCCAAGAGAAGACACAACCATTCTTCATACCGGCATCAGCGCCCTGGAAATCAGCAGAATAAGGACTTCCGTCGGTAGGATGCTTGCCTATATACCGCTGGGTCTTCAGTGATAGAAGCATACAGCGGTTGTAAAGCATATCCTGCCATACAAACTCCTCAGCATGAGAGGCATCAGAAGTAAGACGCACATCGCCCGACAAGCCAGCGCCTGCGATATATACATATCGTCCATCTGCAGTTTTCAGCGCAATCTTGCCCTGTCCACGGTCTTCGATGATGAATTTCACTCCATTGCTCATCTCCTTTATGTTCGAGGAGCTGTGCATGAGACCATGCCCGGTAGCATTCATCAGGTTACCATCAGCAAGATTAAAGAGTCGGATGGTCTTTCCGATAGGCAGATTAGCAGTTCTGTCAGCCATCGGTTCCTCCACCTTGAAGTCATCAAAATCAGCCACGCCGCCGTTCACTCCCGCCTTGTTAAAGGCATACAGCGCTACACGCACACCCTGGAAGGTCTTCAACTGATAAGGAGAAAGCATTTGCTCTCCGATATTCTCCCAAGTCTTTCCATCAAGAGAGTAGGAATATTGCAACAGACTCTTATCATAATCACCCCAAAGGCGCAACCATACCACCTTGTTCTTGGCAATCGGTTTCAGCACCTCCTTGTTGGTATTCTGGTCGTAGCATCTCAGGCTTAATCCCTTTTCCGTCTTCATCACGCCCAATGAAGCGTATGGTGTATTCATAGCACCGAGTCCAGCCTCATCCCCCATCTTCAGTCGGGATGCATCCAGCTTGACAGATGTATAAGATACAGGACCGATGGCACGTTGCGTCAACGAATTCTTTGCCCAGAGCAGCTGCTTGGCAGGCATAGAATGCATTCTGAGCCATCCTTTTCGCTCCTTGTTCAGCGACCACATCTTGTCGTTCGGATTATGATTCCACTGCCAAACCGGCTTGAAAGTCTTTCCCGAGAAATCATCACATCTGTCGTATGGAGCCTGTGGTATCTTCACCGCATCATTCGGTTTGAACCAGGTTCGAGGCGAGCGACCCAGGTTCTTCTCCAATCCGAAGTAAGGCCAGCCATCCACCCATGTGACAGGCGAAAGGCATACCGTTCTGCCCACGGCATTGAAATCCAGCATCGATACGCCCCACCATTTGCCATCAGGAGCCTGTACGATACCGCCTTGGTGAATGGTAGCACATCCCAGGTTCAGACCATTAGGCTTGTTGTTCTGGAAATTGAAACCATCTTCCGGCAAAGGACGACCGATACCCATATTACCTACACTCCATCCAGCAGCATAACCATACGATTCGCGTTCGCTGATCACACAGGTTTCGTAAGGTCCCCAGATACTCTTGCTTCGGGCACACTGCATGCGCCCCATCGGTGAATAATCGGCAGAGAGGATATAGTACATACCATTGATTTTATACACATGATGTCCCTCCCCCATCGCATTGCCTTCCGGAATCACCACCTTGCTGCTGCCCTCTACCGGACCACTCAAATCGGGCTTCAACTCCGTAACGGTCACGTTGCCATACTTGTGCACGGCATAAATCTTGCCATCATCATCGAAGAGCACAGAGAGGTCGTAGATATCACCATTAATCTTGTGATGCGTCCAAGGACCCTTGGCACTGTCCGAGATATACACCTGCAATCCATGCCCGTTGATATTGGAGAAGATATAGAACTTGCCGTTATGATATCGGATAGCAGGTGCCCAGATACCCTGTCCGTAAGCCTCCTTGCCATTGCGGAGATTGAAATCATCAGAATCATCGAATCGGTCGAAACAGTAGGAAGAGAACTCCCAATTCACCAAATCCTTGGAATGGAGAACCACCAGTCCCGGCACACTGTGCATCGTGGTACCCGCCAGATAGTAATCCTCCCCCACTCTGATAATATCAGGGTCAGAAAATTCGTCGTAAAACAAAGGATTGGTAAAGGTACCATTACCGTTATCAGCCGACCAAGACTTCCCTTTCAAGGTCTGTGTCAGAACATTCTTGGCTGCAGATTTTTTCTGCGCTGACGCTTCCAAAGAACCGCCTAAAAAAGCGATGCAACAGGTTGCAAATAATAATTTCTTCATTCTCATTTATAGGTCTAAAAGATTATTATAAAAAATATTGCCACAAAAGTACGAATAATTATCCAAACAGAGGTGGACAAAATGATACTTTTATGGCAACAAATGTAATTTTAGAACATTATTTAATCAGATAAGTCTTTCCTGGTTCTGTTTCCAAGTCATATTCATATACGTCAGGAATAGGGACCTTCACTCCTTCCGCTATCCGATGCTGTTCCATTACAGGCTTCACTTCTGCAGATGCAAAAAGGATATTGGGACATGTTCCTTCTGCCTTCTTCAGATTCTTCGCCTTCAGCGGAACGTAGGAGCGGAGACGCAGGATGCCTCCGATGGTGGAACGAATCTTCGCCTTCATCAGTCTGCCATTCTTCCAGTCCATATCCACCACAAAGCCACCACGGGCACGAAGTCCCTTTACGCTTCCTTCTTTCCAGGCATCAGGCAAGGCTGGCAAGAGATGCACGGCTCCATCATGACTCTGCAGGAGCATTTCGGCGATACCGGCTGTTACTCCGAAGTTGCCGTCAATCTGGAATGGCGGATGGGCATCGAAGAGATTCGGATAGGTTCTGCCATCAGGATATTCCTTTGCCTGCGCATCAGATGGCAACAGACGAAGCATATTGCTGATGATTCTGAAAGCATGATTACCATCAAGCATGCGTGCCCAGAAGTTCGTCTTCCAACCCAGACTCCAGCCTGTAGCCTGGTCGCCACGATGCTTCAGAGTGGTGGCTGCGGCATGGAACAGTTCCGGATGAGAGAAAGGAGAAATCTGATTGGATGGATACAATCCATAGAGATGCGAGATATGGCGATGCTCATTCTTCGGATTATCCGCATCCACAAGCCACTCCTGCAACTGTCCGTACTTTCCTATCTGCATCGGCGGAATCTGAGAAATCAGCTGCTGCATCGCCTTGCGCTCAGCCTCATCAACCCCCAATATTTCAGAAGCCTTCACGGCACTGGTCAGGGCATCGAAGGCTATCTGGTTATCCATTGTACATCCCGCCGTTACGGCAGTTCTCTTCCCCATAGGTCCCTGTTCCGGACTCACCGACGGCACGGTTACCTTCCATTCGGTGCCCGGCAACTTCTGCATATAGTCAAGATAGAACTCAGCAGCACCTTTTATTACCGGATACCACTGCTTGAGGAAAGCCTTGTCGCCCGTATAGAGATAATGCTGCCAGAGATGGGTGGTGAGCCAGGCTCCACCATTCGGGAACATGCCCCACTGCGCACCATCCACCGGACCCGCTATGCGCCAGATATCGGTGTTATGATGTGCCATCCAGCCACGGCAACCATACATTTCCTTAGCCGTCTGTGCTCCCGTTACACTCAAATCCTTAATCAGCGAATACAGAGGCTCCGTGGTGTTACCGAGATTCGTTACCTCGGCAGGCCAGTAGTTCATCTCCGTATTGATGTTGATGGTATATTTACTGTCCCAAGGTGCATTTTTGCTGTCGTTCCAAACGCCCTGCAAGTTTGCCGCCTGTCCACCAGGCTGGGAAGAGGAAATGAGCAGATAGCGACCATAGTTATACATCAGCGCTACCATCGCCATATCCTTGCTGCCCGCAAATTTCTCCAGGCGCTGATTGGTAGGTAACGAAGCATTGATATCGGTTGGCAAAATGAGGGAAGAAGTAGCGAACTGCTTCTGGTAAGCCTCCACATGGCGTTTCTCCAACTGTGCATAGCTTATCAGTTTCACCTTATTTATATAGTCAGCATTGCGTTGGGCTGCATTGCCCGACACATCATGATAGTTCACAAAATTGGTGGCAGCACTCACGAGGATGGTTGCCTCGGTGCCATCCGTCCTTACATCTGCCACACATTCGGCAGTGAGAGCCGCCTTGATGCCTTCCTGGTCTTGTCCCTTCACCTTCAACATAACCCCTGTAGGCGTTTTCTGAACTTGATGTTCAAAAGGCGAATCCAGGGTAACATCGATATTCAGGGCACCCTTTCTGCTCGCCTTGATGTGGCAAACGATAACGCCATCGGCCAACGAAGCAAAGGTAGTACGGGTATATCTTACGCCATCCATCACGAAAGAAGTCGTGGCAATCGCCCTCTTCAAATCCAGGTTGCGCACAAACTGCTCAGTCTTTCCCTGGTTCTTCATACTGATATGCAGATTTGCCATCGGCAGGAAGCGCATGCCATGAGGCCCTGGGATGAAGGTCTGGTTGATGAGAGCCGCCGCCTCCTCTTCCCTACCATTGAAGATGAGTTCCCTCACCTTTGGCAGATTCTCCAGGGATTTCTTGCTATTGTTGTTATGAGGACCGCCACTCCAGAAAGTCTCCTCATTCAACTGGATATTCTCATCCGTGGTTCCGCCATACACCATACCTCCCAGATGTGAGTTTCCGATAGGCAGAGCCTCCAGCCACTGCTGGGCTGGGGCGTTATACCAAAGAAGAGTACTATTATCAGAACTGCTAGCCTTAGCCAGCATCTTCACCGGAAGAAGAAACGCCAAAGCCATAGTTCCGACTATTATTCTATTTCTCACTACTATTCTGTTTTTGATACTCAAAACTATCCACATCTACATATCCACCAGCAGCCTTTGTGGCATAATTGTAGATGGCGATACGGGTACCCATAAAGAAGCGGCGATAATCAAACTGCATCTTGAAATCCTTGATGGCAGGAATCCAGGTCTTGCCGTCTATACTATACAATAAGGTGGCGAGATCCTGATGAAGACGGAAATCGCAACTCATCTTCAGATAGATGATGCTTGATTTCGTTGCCTTATCCTGCTTCAGATTCAAAGGCTGGCGATACACCTCCTCACGCTTCACATCGGTCACAGCCTTTTCCTTTTCAGTCAAAGCTACACTCTCCTTGGTACCCACCACAAAGAGTTTCTTGCCTTCCTTTACAATAGAGAGCAAAGCCGCATCACCCTGGAAAGCAGACAGACCAGCCACATCGCCATCTTTCATCTTGCTCACATCCATCTTGATGATTCCCTCGCAGGTTGGTCCTTCGGTACGGGTACTGATGGTATTGGGAGCCAGGAAGATATTAGGAACGATGCGGGATGTCTTCAGACGGAGCCAGCCCTTGCGCTCTGTGAGCGACCAGGCATTATCCACAGGATTGTGGTTCCACTGCCACTGCAGTTCCAGTTTATCCTTCGAGAAATCGTCGCTATACACGAGTCCCTTGCCATCGTAGCCCAGCACAGGCTTCTGCATCTTGGCAGGAATATTGCCCTTCTCATCGGTCAGCATTGGCCATCCGTCCTTCCAGGTACATGGCTCCAGCGTGAGCACTCTGCCCACACCACCACGGTCTTGGAATACGATGCCATACCAGTTGCCATCCTTATCATCTACAATCGTACCTTGTCCCACGCCGTTGAATCCGGCAAACTCCGTTTCCAGAATCACCTTCTTTTCATAAGGACCCGTTATCTTATCAGCACGATAGCACACTTCACGACGAGGATGTCCCTGTGGCCACGAAATCATCAGGAGATAATACTTGCCGTTGTGCTTGATCATGCGGGAGCCTTCGAGCAAACCCGTTTCATCAGCATCACGCTCAAAGAGTTTACGATGGCTGCCAGGCACTACATCAGTTAAGTCTGCATTCAGCTGCACCATCTCTCCTGTACCATAAACCACATACGCCTTGTCATCATCATCAAAGAAGAGAGCGGCATCATGGAAATGCTGCAAACGGCTGTGGATAGTCCATTTGCCCTCGATATCATCGGCTGTACAGATATAAGTCTCTCCACCGGGATTATCATTCGGAGCAAAGAGCGCATAGAACTTGCCACGATGATACTGCAGCGAAGTGGCCCACTGACCACGACCATACACCGTACCCTCCTTCATGTCATACTTAGGCGAATCGGTAAGTTTAGGGAAGATATAGTTCACGGTTTCCCAGTTCACCAAATCCTTCGATTTCATGATAGGCGCACCCGGCATCAGATGCATGGTGGTGCTTACCATATAGAAGCTGTCACCCACACGGATTACATCCACATCAGGCACATCAGCCCAAACCACAGGATTGGCGAAATTCTTCTCAAACTTCCACCAGTCGAAATTGAAGAGTTTGCTTCCCTTCAATCCCTTGAACACGAAGTATATATCATGCTTTCCTGTCACTTTCTTCAGCATTTGTGCCGAGAAAGTCTTCCACTTTTCCCAGCCACCCGTCTTGGTAACATCAAGTTTAGCTATCAGTTCGCCATCTTCCTTATCGAGATGAACCTCCAGCGAACCGCCGAGCGAAGAGCACGCAGCAGAGATGGCAAATGCATCCGGACTCTCATTTCCGAAATCTACCTCGCGTACCTTGATATAATCACCTGTATGAATTTCAGAGATATAAACACCCGTATCATCGGTCTGCTCCGACTTCACTCCCTTAGAGAAAGCGATGGTTTCTGCCTCCTGACGCTTGTAAGGATTGAGGGTTGCGATAGGAGCCACTCCTTCCTGAGTATGGTGGATAATTGGGAATGTGCCGTCGGCATTATATTTGAATTCTTCCACAGCCACACTGCGTCCGAATCCGCCACCCAGTTTACCCGTATGATAGAAGAAATAAGACTTGCCCTTGAAGTCGGTCACACCGCAATGGTTAGTAAAGGAACCCGTATCTTCCAATGGCATGATTTCGCCCATATACTTCCATGGTCCGAAAGGCTTCTTGCTCATGGAATAAGCGATATGCTCAGGCACTCCACCTGCAGCATAAAGCATATAATAGTTCTTGCCACGCTTCATGAACCAAGGTCCCTCTGTGTAGCAATCTTTATATTTTCGGGTTGAATCGCGCTTCTCCACGTCAGGCGAACCGAATCCCTCCTCAGTCATCACGATTCTGCCCACTTCACGCTTTTTATCAACAGCTGCCTTAGCATCTATACCACCCTTGAAGCTGATCATATCCTTATTCAGTTTGGCATAGTAAAGATGCGGATTACCCCAATAGAGATAAGCCTGACCATCCTCGTCCATCCAAACCGTTGGGTCGATATTGTCCCAACTTCCATTATCGAAAAGCGGTTTGCCCAGCGCATCCTTGAACGGACCGGTAGGAGAATCAGCCACAGCTACGCCGATAGCCATTCCGCCCGTCAGTTTAGAGTGCGCACAGATATACCAGTAATACTTACCATTACGTTCGATGGTCTGTGCTGCCCAGGCACGGTCGTCTGCCCAGGAAAAAGAACTGAGGTCGAGCGGAGAACCATGGTCTGTCCAGTTCACCATATCCTTGGTGGAATATACACGCCATTCGTTCATCCAGAAGAAGTCAGCCTTATCTTCATCATGACCGGTATATACATAGAGACGGTCTCCGACAACCAGAGGTGCTGGGTCGGTAGTTAACTGGGTTTGCACGATAGGATTCTGCGCATAGGCAGCTCCCTGCATGGCAAGCAGGCATGCGCTTATCAGTAACGGCTTTCTGAGAGCCAAGATTTTCGTTGTATTCATCATTATGATTGTTTTTTCGTTTAATGCTGCAAAATTACGAAAAAACAATCATAATGACTTTATCGAATGTTTCAAAAACTTTATTGAGTTTATCTTACTACACAAACTCTATTGGTGATTGATGCACTTGGGCTCATTCTTGAGTTGAATATATGCTAACATATACTTTTCTACAATTAATGCTTCACAAGTCTAACACCATAAATCTGTCCAACTTGCTTGCCTTTATGAGCCACAAACTTCACTCTGATTTCCTTCTTGCCCTTAACAAACTCTGAAGGAATGGCATAATCAACTGTCTTAAACTGGGTAGTTCGCCAACGATGACTGTTGTTCACGCTGCAAAGCAACTTGTCGTTGACATAAATATCAAACTCACTTGTACGCCATTCATCCTGTCCCCAGAACTTGAGCTGAAGGCTAAGATTAGTCTCTCCCTTGGTCTGCATCAGATAGCTGAAGAAATGCCCATCCCTTGCATCACGGAAAAAGACGCCCTCAGTATTACCACGCTCAGTAACATCAGCCTCCATGTTATGATCAGTCTCTGGCTGCTGTTCTCCAGGGTTCACCTTATCCACAGTTCTAGCCTCCAAAGCCTGACGGGCTTTTTCCTCATCAGCCAACTTCTGCATATAACCCTTGTAATCATTCTCGCCTAGTGCCAACCAATACATCATATATCGAGAATCATGAATCTCGAAGAAAGGCTGTAATTCACCATCAATGGCATTCTCCATTCGGGTGGCAAGTTTAAAGTGCAATGGCTTGCCAGAAATCGGCTTCAGTTCTTTGGCAATGTCGTCGAGATGTTTCGGCAACAAAATAGGAGCCTTGTCAAGAGCCAGTTTCTTTCCACCGGCATACTGCCCGAAACGACTGTCATCTGCTATGAGCGAACGCATATCCTCCGTTCCAGTCTTCATGCCGAGCAGGATAGGACCATACATGATTGCCACATACTGAGGCACATTGACCATCGGTTTGATGGAAGCGTGCATAGGCATAGAGATTTTTAACTTATCTCCTTTCTTCCATTTGCGCTTGATGCAGACAAATCCATTCTCTTCATAGCTATCGGCATCAAAACCTACACCCGTCACGGTGAAATTATTACACCAGGAAGGCTTACGGACTTTCAGGATGAAAGTTCCCTTACCCTTGGCTACTTCTACGACTGATGACTCAGCATACGGGAAGGCAGTCTGCTGACGAATCACCATCTTTCTATCCTTCCAATTCAACTCGGAAGCCACGAAGAGATTCACATAGAGCGCATCATCCTCCGCCTTCACACCCTTATCGTGCGTCCAGACAAACTGTCCATACTTTCCGTGGTCTTCCATACCTGTTCCCACGCAGCACCACATCGCCTCATTAGGAGCAGAATAGTTGCGGTAATGACGAGGACGGGCAGAAGTGAAATAGACATAGCCGCCATGTTGAGGATGCTGGGCAGAGAGGATATGGTTGAACATCGCAGTCTCGTAAAAGTCGCCATACATGCCATCAGGCTTCACTCGGTTCAGATCCTCGGTAAGCTTCAGCATATTATAAGTATTGCAAGACTCCGGTCCATCGATGTCGTTGATATAGTCGATGCAATTTTCCTTTGTCGGGAAGTGCTCACGCCTGCTGTTACCTCCCAAAGCCAGCGAACGCTGACGTGTCACTATTTCCCAGAAATACTCGCTGGCATTGTGATATTGCACATCATGAGCCAACTCAGCGATGCGCTGATAGCCGATAACCTTTGGAATCTGCGTATTGGCATGCATATTGTCAAGACAATCCTTGCCTTCTTCCATTGGCACCAGCAACAGCTTGTGAGAGAATCTGCGGGCACAGTCCATATATTTCTGCTCTCCGGTAATCGCGTATGCATCAGCAAGCACCTCGTTCATGCCTCCATGCTCGTTACCTAGCATTTTCTCCATCTGTCCGTCATTCAAATCACGCGTAATGTCCACAGCCCAATCACAGAACTTCAGAAACAGATTCTTTGCCTGTTCATTGCCGCAATAGAGCCATGCATCACGAAGTCCTGCATACATCTTATGAATGTTATAGAAAGGTGCCCATGTTCCGAAGTAAGGTCCGAAATCTCCTTTACTGAAAGCCGTCCACATCTTGGCACTATTCGGAACACCACCGATATAGTTATGGCACCAGGCTTCATGACGCTGATTGTTGGCATCAAGCACCAGCTGGAGTTCAGATATCATATATTCCATGCGCTTGCGGCACTCCTCATTGCCTGTGGCTGCATTGATGGCAAGAGCCGACAGATAATGTCCGCCCACATGTCCGTCCAGTCCATCCCAGTTGGGATAAGAAGGTTTGCGAGGCTGCAAGCCTGCCTCCTTGCGATAAGGGGCAAGCATACGGTCGCAATCATATTTCAGAAGCACCTGCACATTCAAGTCGCGGGCATGCTTCAATGGTCCGTCCAGAAGGGTGATGTCGCCCAGCGGGAACTCATCCTTATAAAGTTTATCTTGCGCCACAACACCCAAGGCAGGCGCAATGCTCAGCAGAGCAATCATTAGTTGTTTCTTCATAATTTGATATTATTTTAAATTCTTAATAAAAGTGTATATGCGGACAATTACATTTAGCTTATGGCTTTCAATGAAAAAACATATCTTTTAATGTTCTTTCTTACTCACTAAACTTCCACCAATCCAGGAAGAAGAGGTTCTGCTTCTGGATGTTGCCTCCCTTGAAGACGAAGTAGAGATCATGAACACCCTTTACCTTCTTCACCTGAGTAGAGAAGGTTTTGTATTCATCCTTGGTGTTCTTGATATCCACCTTGCCGATGCACTGGCCGTTTACCCCATCAAGACGGATTTCGATGCAGCCGCCAAACATGTGGCAAGAGGCTGACACCTCAAACTTACTTGCTCCCTTCTTGAAGTCAACACCCTTAACGAGGATATACTTTTCCTCATCAACATTCGTAACCACCTGGTTCCATCTGTCCTTCTGCGCCCATTCGTTCTTAGGCTGCGTCTTCAATCCATAGCCCCAAGCCATCGTCTCAGCCTCAACCTGGCGATAAGGGTTGAACCATTCTATCTGCTCCAACTTGCAATCCTGGAAGTATGGCAACTCCTGGATGGTTCCGTCAGGATTGTAAGTCATTTCGGCCGCAGAAACAGAACGCTGCTCGGCATGACGCCCCGTCTTCAAACGGAAGATGTCATAATTCAAGCCGAAGCAATAGCTCTTGCCCTTATAGTCGATGATGCCCGGATGATTGCCACGAGTACGAGGCGTATGGTTCATGATATGTCCCTTATATTCCCACGGTCCGAGCGGATTCTTGCTCATCGCATAACCGATGCCCTCAGGACAGCAGGTAGAAGCATAAGCCAGATAATAATTGCCATTGCGCTTCCAGAACCAAGGACCTTCCTGATAATCCTGAATCTTCGGAAAGTGCATGATGGAATCAGAATAAGAAATCATGTCCTCGTTCAGTTTCACTGCCTTCAACTCCGGGTTGCCCCAATACATGTAAGCCTGGTTATCATCATCTATCCATACGGTAGGGTCGATGTCGAACCAGTCACCCTCCCATGCCAGAGGCTTTCCGATAGGATCCTTAAACGGTCCGAATGGACTATCTGCTACCAGCACTCCGATGCCATGACCATGGATAGGACAATACATATACCATTTGCCATTGCGCTCGATGACCTGCTCTGCCCAGGCACCATTCTCACCCTTGAACCACTTGAAGTCTTTCAATGAAGCCACGGCACCACGGTCTTGCCAGTTTACCATATCCGTTGAGGTGTAGAGCAGCCAGTCTTTCATCAGGAACCCCTCAGCCCCATCCTCATCGTGGGTGGTATAGAGATATACCGTATCGTTGTGCACATAAGGTGCAGGATCGGCTGTGTACTTGGTCTGGATGATTGGCAAGTTGATGTTCTGTGCAGTTGCCACAGTTCCCATGCCAGCCAAAAGCAGGGATAAAATCATTCTGTATCTAGTCATTTTATGATTTAAATTAATTATTAGTTAAATTGTTATTTGTGGATGCAAAGGTAAGCAAAAAAGCAGAATTCTACTTTTTCACATGTGTCAAATACTTTATTCTATGTAACACTTGTATCTGTAGCTTTACTGTCTTTCTGTCATATTCCACACTCTTGCTTGCCAGCATAGGATGAGTTAGGATTTTTAACTAAAGCTCTAAAGCAGACGCGTAAGAGGAAAATCAAATTTGCTTCTCTAAGTATTTTATCGCTACAACCTTATATATATTCGTAAATTGCACTGAGTAGAGTGCAATTTACGTTAAAAATTGCACTCTACTCAGTGCAATTTCGTATTTAATTTGTATATTTGCACCCATAAAGAACAATATAACAGCCATAATATGGAACAATTACAAGCTACATTCGACAAATTGCTGAGAGAAACGAGTACTACGTTTCATCGCTATATGTATAATCGCATCAATTGGGATGCTCGTATGATTGGATTAATGGGACCAAGAGGTGTCGGTAAAACAACTTTGGTGCTTCAACACATCAAAGAACAACTACCAAGAAAAGACTCACTCTATGTACAGGCAGAAGATTTTTATTTTGCCAGTCACAGACTCACCGAACTGGCAGATTCATTTGCAAAGATGGGAGGAAAGTATCTTTTCATTGATGAAATCCATAAATACAAGGATTGGGCAAGGGAGCTGAAATTGATATATGATTATCATTCTGAACTCCATATAATGTTTACAGGGTCATCTGTTCTCGACATAGCAAAGGGGGCATTTGACCTGAGCCGTCGTGCACTTATGTACGAGATTCAAGGACTCTCGTATCGCGAATATCTAGAACTCTTTCATGGAATCCATTTTCCTGTATGTACGTTAGACCAGCTCATGCAACAGGAAGTCGATATACCAAATGGTTTCTTGCCTCTAGAACATTTCGCGGACTATCTGCAACGAGGATATTATCCTTTTTCTGATGGCGATATCAGAATGTATATTCAGCAAGTAGTCAATGCAACGATAGAAACCGATATTCCACAATATGCAGACCTTACGGTTTCAACAGCAAGAAAGCTCAAAAGACTACTTGCCATCATCGCTCAAAGTGCGCCATTCAAGCCTAACATGAGCCAGATAGGAGGTCAACTTGAAGTTTCAAGAAACAATATAGCCGACCTTTGCGCCTACTTGGAGAAAGCAGGACTTATAGGGCAACTCCGTTCTTCAACAGGTGGCATTCAAGGACTAGGCAAAGTGGATAAGATCTATCTGGATAATCCAACACTCATTTATACCCTTGCTGGAAAGAGTGTGGAGATAAGATCGGAAG
>ERZ506929.453-NODE-453-length-18058-cov-6.208687_pt1 | contig 18058 bp, 8 predicted proteins | sample MGYA00513173_ERZ506929 | MGnify/ENA metagenome assembly ERZ506929 | reverse complement strand
TTTTCTCCATAAAAGATACTAATTTTTAGGCGAATTTTAATTCCGCCAATGAGTTCTAATAACATTAAAGTATAACACTATGCAGAAAAAACTGACCACTCTTTGTCTTGCATTCCTGACGATGTCGGGCGGCGAGGCGATGGCGCAGCCGCTTGCTAAAGGCAAGACGGAGTTTGCGGAGGGCGTGGTGCGCGTCAAGCTCCAGAGGGAGGTGGCGTCACTCGTGGAAGCCGCAAAGCTCCCTACCGACGGTAAGCTCAAGGCAGGTGCACGCTATGTAAAGACGGGTGTCAAGCAGCTCGACGTCACGGCGTCGAAGCTTGGTGCAGTGAGCATGAAGCGCGTCTTCCCATATGCGGGAAAAGACGAGGAAAAACACAAGGCGTTCGGCCTCGACCTCTGGTATGACATCACCTACAACAATGAGGCGATGACACCGGCGCAAGCTCGTAACCTTTATCGTTCGACGCTCGGCGTACAGTATGCACAGCGCATACCGGTCTACAGCATTCCTGACGACCAGAACTACCTGCCGGTGTCGCCATCGACCATTGCGAGGGCGCAGAGAGCGGCATCCACAATGCCGTTTAACGACCCGTTGCTGCCCGACCAGTGGCATTATTACAACGACGGACACATCTACGGAACGAAGGCTGGTGCCGACATCAACCTTTTCCCGGCATGGGAATCGGGCGTGACCGGATCGAAAGACGTCATCGTCGCCATTATCGACGGTGGTTTCCAGATTGACCATCCCGACCTCAAGGACAATCTATGGATAAACGAGGCGGAGCTTAACGGCAAGCCCGGCGTGGACGATGACGGCGACGGATTCGTGGACGACATCTATGGATATAACTTCGTAATCAATTCTGCCAATATCAACGCTCATACCCACGGCACGCACGTGGCAGGTACGGTGGGCGCCACGAACAACAACGGCATCGGTGTCGGTGGTGTGGCTGGTGGCTCGGACGGTACCGGCGGTGTGAAGATGATGGTTTGTCAGGTGTTCGACTCACGTGCAAGCAGTTCGGCAGTGGCTGACTTCGGCGCTGCCCTTGTATATGCTGCCGACCGTGGCGCCAGCATAGCCCAGTGCTCTTGGGGTATGGGTATGGCAGGCGACGAGGACGTGGCTGTCTCTGAGGCTGTGCGTTACTTCACCGCCAACGGTGGCGGCGAGAAGATGAACGGCGGTCTTTGTATCTTCGCAGCCGGTAACAACGGCGAGGAAGGCGACTTCTATCCCGGTTGCCTCGACGAAGCTGTGGCAGTAGGCGCGTTGGCTTCAGACGGAAGCGTTGCTTACTACTCCAACCGTGGCGCATGGGTGGACGTGACAGCCCCCGGCGGTCTTATGGACAGCGGCCAGCAGTATGGCGTGCTCTCCACTCTTCCGGGCAGCACATACGGATATAACGAGGGAACGTCAATGGCATGTCCGCACGTTTCGGGTATTGCCGCGCTCATCCTCTCGAAGTATGGCAACAAGCAGTTCTCCAACGAGACGCTGCGCACACTCCTTACCACATCCGTGAACGATATGTATACGCAGAACCCCGACTATGTAGGACTGATGGGTTCAGGATATATCGATGCTTATAAGGCATTGCAGGGCAAGGAAGGCAGCACGCCTGACGCTGTGGCTGACTTCACCGTAACACCGTCGCATGACAATGCCCTCATCGAGTGGACCATACCCGAGAGCGAGGAGAAGAGCATCGACCACCATGTTATATATTATAGCACGGAGGAATTCAGTGCTTCGGACAACCTCAACTCGCTTCCTTCAGTGTCGGTGGATACCAAGTTTAAGTATTCCGGCGACAAGATGGCTTACGAGCTTAACGGTCTGAAAGCCACCACTAAGTATTACTTTGCCATCGTTGCCTACAACCGTTGGGGTAAGGCTTCGGCAGTGTCGCCGATTAAGTCGGCTACGACAAACGCCGGACCTAAGGTGGAGCTTGACAAGACTTCGCTCTCAATGGCAGTGGACGCCAGCAAGTCATTGGTTGGCGAGACAAGCTTCAACGTGAAGAACGCCGGCGAGGGTGTGCTCAAGTACGAGCTTGAGGCAGCCACAAAGCGCGTCTCCATCTCTACGAACGCACGCAACGAGAAGCCGCAGCCGGGTCAGATGGTGAAATTCTCAGGCACAGTAAGCCCGATGCTTGCTAAGGCCAACACCATCGCTTCGTCTGACTATTACGCAGCAGACTGGCCTGACACGCTTACTTATTCGAAGGTGCTTTACAGCTACATAGGCGAGTCGGACCTCAAGCTTCCGAACGCCATGGCACAGTATTTCTATGTGGACAAGCGTAAGTATCCTAACGGATTCAACCTTACCGGTCTGCGATTCCAGGGACATAACGGAACCAATCCGGAGATTGCCATCTACGACGGAGCACGCTCCATCTCTACGGCAAGCCTTATCCAGACCGTTCCCTACGACTTCTGGGCTTACAACTGGAAACTGAACCTTCAGGAGCAGATCTATTTTGCACCGGGCTCGAGCTTCTGGGTGGTTGCCAAGTTCCCGGCAGGAGCAAAGAATCCGCTCGGTGCAGGCAAGTCTGACCAGAAGGACATAGCACAGTACAGCTTCTACAGCTCTGACAACGGCAACACATGGACACAGCTTAGCGAGGTGCTCAAGGGCTCAAGCTTTGAGGCTGTGGCAGACCAGCTCACTTGGGCTGTGCAGTGTATCAGCCAGAACCCCGACTGGAGCGCAGTGCTCTCGCCGGAGCCTATCAGCGGTGAGGTCCGTCCGGGTGAGAGCCAGACGGTAACAATGCGTAACGACGGACAGAAGCTTGTCAACGGTACGTATAACTTCAACCTCCATCTGAAGACCAATGAGGCAACTGACTCGAAGAGCCAGGTGGCACTCACGATGACCGTAAAGGGCAACAAGCCTGAGCTTCACAGCCAGCAGCTTGTCGACTTCGGTAGCCTCCTCGTAGGTCAGGAGAAGACCATCAGAGTGGAACTCACTAACAGCGGATACGGCGTATTCGGCGGTAAGTGGGGATACATCCAGGCTTCATCGGGCGACGTAACATCGTCTTCAGACCAGTTTGACGTTAGCAAGGGTATGATGAACGTTGCGGCACGTGCCTCAGGTCTGCTGCCCGTGACATTCAAGCCTACTAAGGAAGGCAACGTATCAAGCACCATTACACTCAAGGACAAGAGCGGACTGACTTATTCGTTCATAGTTCGCGGTGTGGCTTCGATGCCAGCCAAGATGGAGATAGCGAAAAATGAGTATGATCTCGGCAATCTCAAGGTTGGCGGAAGCGAGAAGACAGCTGTGGTGACCATCAAGAACACCGGCAACTATCCTCTCCAGTATGTCTTCCCGAAGTATTCTTCAAAGAAGATAGACGGAAGCAAGCAGCGCGTGCACAAGTTCGGCTACACCATCAAGTCGAACGTGGCTGGCGACAACTCGTTCAGCTACGAGCCGGTACCGGAGCTTTCTGATCCTATGGACCTCACATCACAGTTCACCACCAACAACTGGCAGTCGTCGGCAGTGAAGCTCGGCTTCAAGTTCCCGTTCTACGGCAAGGAGTATGAGGAGGTTTACGTATCTTCATACGGTGGTTTGTCAATGTTGCCTATGGAGGGCCGCATCTCTTGTATGGTGCCCACCGGCGACTGTGTTGACGGACTCGGCTACGTATCTGCCTATACCAACTCTGGCTGGATGGATATGGGAGCCAACTCCAAGGTTACTTGCGGACGTAAGGACGGCAAGTTCTACGTCATCTTCAAGGATGTGGTTACGCCTGCCACCAACGGTGCCGGCGAGGTTACCACACTGAGCTTCCACATGGCTCTCTGCCCGGACGGAAGTGTGGAGGTTTATTATGACGATTATACACCGGCTGGCGTGTTCGGTAGCGGTGGCAACAACTTCGTCGGTGTCAGCGACATCGCTGCAAAGGACGCATGCGTATTCACCGACGCTGCTATGGTACACAGCCAGAATTCAGGCGTAGACGCTCCTTACTACGACATCAAGACGGGTAGCGCCATCAAGATTGTGGCTCCTTCCAAGTCGATGATCAAGAGTCTGTCAAGCACGGACGGATATATCGGTAACGGAGAAAGCAAGGACATCACCGTGACACTCGCTGCCGGTGACGACCTCTATGCAGGCGAACTGACCAACTATCTCACCGTCGTAACCAACGACCCGTTGACCCCGAGCGCTAACATCGCTCTCAAGGCCAACATCACCGGCACCAATCTCAAGGCTGAGGCAGGTGTGGACGCAACGGAAGTGGACTTCGGTAAGGTATTCCGCACTTCGCAGCAGAAGCGCACCGTGGTTCTTTCTAACAACGGTAAGAATGTCCTCAAGGTAAGAAAGGTGGCTGTCAAGTCTGGCAAGTTCACTGTTGCTGACGACATCAAGGCAGGATTTAATGTTCCCGCAGGTCAGAGCAAGGACATCGCCGTGACGCTGCCCACAGAGAATAAGGGTAACGTGAGTGACGTGCTTGTCATCAGCTACTGGGACGGCAAGACCACAAGCGTGAACCTTAAGGGTGAGGTTATCGGTGCTCCGGTATGGAACATCACTCCCGAGACCGTAGAAAGCACCACTCCGTACGGCGTTAATGTAACACGTGACGACATCGCCATTGCCAACAACGGCGACGAGACACTTACCTTCGCACCGCAACCCGAGACATGGTATCGCCCGATGGACCTCATCGAGGAAGAGGGCAAGTCAAGTGTGGACTATATCTTCCGCGCCAAGAGCGACGGCTTTGACGTACCGTTCGAGTGGATTGACATCGTGGACGACTACACCGAACACATGCCTTACTCGTACTACATCGACAAGACAGACTTCAAGAAGGTGGAGCTTCCGTTCGAGTTCCCGTTCTATGGCAAGAAGTATAAGGAGATGTATATCTACAATACAGGCTTCGTATCGTTCGATGCTCCCGTGGAAGACTACAAGCAGTTCCCCGAACCGCCGGCAAGTCTGCCTACCACAGAGACCTTCTATAGCAACATCATCTGTCCGTTCTGGGGCAACCACTCTATGAATACTCCTTCGTCAGACGGCGTTTACTATAAGGCCAATGACGACAACTGCGTGGTGACATTCAAGAACTATGGCAACACGATGATGTCAGGAATGAACTTCCAGCTCATCATGCGCAAGGACGGAACCTTCAAGTTCCAGTATCTCGTTTCGCCTGATGGATTCCAGCTCGGCGTCTTCGGACTCTGCGGCATCATGGACCATTCAGAGACTCGCGGTATCAATCCTTCAGACATGTATATCAACTCCGGCAATGCCGTAGAGTTTATGCCTTACAAGAACTATTCTGTAGCTCCTGGTGAGAGCGTCAATATGCCCGTAACGCTGTTGGCAGACCAGCTTGCCGACACATACGAATATGCGCTCAACATTAAGACCAACGACCCGCAGAACGAGAATGTCAGCGTACCTGTCACTATGGACATCACCGGTGAGGCTGACGCCGAATTCCCGGAGACTCTCGTCATAGAGCAGCCCGTTGACGCTGCTGCAATGTCGCAGCCTTACTACGAGTTCTCTGTCGTTAACAAGGGAACACGCGCATTCACTGTCACTGACGTTAATTCAGACATGTTCATGGCAGACGAGTCTGACCCGTATGCAATGCCTGAGGCTAAGCTTGAGGTGTACATTCCTAATGAGAATGGTGGCGGTGCCGATCCCGGTCCGCTCGCTGCAAGCGACGTCCAGAAAGTATGGATGCCGTACGATTCAGGCATGATGGAACCGCTCGTAGTGGGTAAGGAACCGCTGAAGTTCCGCATCGGACTCTATAACGTATCTAAGGTACACCAGAAGGACTATACGATGACCTTCAACGTGGAGGGACTCGACGTCGACACGAAGACCACAAACGTGAAGCTGAACATCACTGAGGCTCCGGTTCTGGCATTCGACAAGAAGGAGATTCGCATCTCTAACGTATCTGACGATTATGTCGGCGAGGTTTCTGCCAACATGAAGAACAACGGTGGATACAAGCTTACGTACGACCTTCAGCTCAGTCCTTCAGGACGCGACGCTGTTGTGGAATACAACGACTACGACGAAGAACTGCCGTTCTCGGCATACAACGTCATTGCCAAGCCGTCTCTCGCAGAGGTGAAGACCTATCTGGAGAACGGATGCCAGCCTATCAATGGCAAGAAGGCAAGAAAGGCGATGGGTATGAACAAGGTGGTGAAGGACGACCAGAAGTTCTTCTATGACGTCCCGACCGACTTCGAGTATCCCGTACTCTATCATCCGGTTCTCAATCCGGTTACAAGCGCCATCGCTGCCCTTATGGGTAGTGGCGACAAGGCACTCGACGAGAACTTCTATGCTGCTACACGTTATGAGGCACCGGCTGAAGGCTTCAACGTCACCGACCTCTACTTTGTCGGCACTGTCGGCACATTGGAGAACGTGGACATCGAGGCAAGCATCATCCTCGGCAATGACGTTACGGCAACGGAGCGCACCGTAGGACACGGCAAGCTGCATGTCGACTCGGAAGAACCGGGCGAGATGGGTTATCAGGGTAAGCCTTACATGCTCACCTTCGACAAGCCGGTATACATCAATCCTACCGATACCTTCTATGTAGTGATGAAGTATCCTGCCGGATATAAGTCATCTGCTCTCATGGCTTCTAAGGACGGCGACATGGAACCTGGACGTTACATGGCTCATCTCAAGGCTCTCGGCGGATGGGTGGACATCGAGGAAATCTATGACGGCGCGCAGTCAACTGGTGCTTTCGGCTACTTCATGACCTGCGTTCAGCGCACAGAGGGCGAGCCGTGGATTAAGTTGCTCAACGAGAATACCGCCGGTGAGGTGAAGGCTAAGGGTACGCTGCCGCTGAAGTTCAGCGTCAACGCCAAGAGTGCTTACTTCACACGCAACAACAAGGCCACTCTCGTGGTACGCACCAACGATCCTGCCAACAAGACGTACAACTATCACATCTTCATGGACAAGAACGGTGCACCGGTTGTTGAGGCTACTGAGGCTGTCGTAGCAGCCAAGCAGGGCATCATCACTAACGTACCAGTAACTGTAAACGACCTTGACGGCGACGCCTTCACAGTAAGCGTGGACGACCAGAGCAGCTTCGCTACAGTGGCTGAATACTGCAACGAGAACGGCACTCAGGAAGGTATCACTCTTACTGACGGAACGTTCAACGTTGCTGCAGGCAAGACTCTGAAGATGACTGTTGCCCTCAATCCTGAGTATGGCAAGGAGAATGTCGGACCGCACAAGTTCGAGATTAACGCCACTGACGCGAACGGCAATGCCGGCACCACAACTGTCGACTACTCCGTTATCTTCACCAACCGTGCTCCTGAGTTTATCGGTGAGAAGGATATGACGGTCGGCAAGGGCACTGTTTCGCAGGTTGTATATTACAACACGCTCTTCAAGGATCCTGACGGTGACGAGATGACGTATAAGGTGACAACTGCTGACGAGTCGGTCGCTCAGGTTTATGGCTCTGCCAACGGCTTCGTAGTAAGTGGTAACCGCCTCGGTTACACCAAGCTTAACATCGTTGCCACCGACTCAGAGAATTCTTCTACAACACAGACTATCTCTCTTGCAGTGGTTAATGCCACTGGCATCGACGCCATCTCACTTGGCGACGGAATGATAGCAGCCGTTGCTGATGGCGACGTCGTTTACGTCAAGTTGGGTATGGACGCAGCTGACGCCAAGATAACCATCCTTACCAACGGTGGTATGCTCGTAGGCGAGGCAGATGCTTCTGACGTCAAGGCTGGTTCAGTAACCACAGTGAAGCTCGCTTCCGCAGCCGCACCTGGTGTCTACATCGCTTCTGTCGTAGCCGACGGCAAGCAGTACGACGTCAAGTTCGTGGTGAAATAAGCAAGCAATAGCAGATAAATAAAAAACTCCTTCCTCCCCGTCTTTCTCAATTTGGGAAAGAAGAGGAGGGAGGAGTTTTTTGTATATATTCTTCACTAAATTTGTGAAGAATAATTATTTTGTTTATCTTTGCAATCATATAAAAACTAACTCAATGGAAATAAATTTCAAAGAAATATACTTACGTGATCTTTATGAGAAAGGCAAGGCAGATAAGAAACATCGCTTTCAACCTCAGATAATAAAAAGATATATAAGGGTTATTGATCTTATGGTTAACGAGGACAATGTTCTTGGTCTCACTAAGTATAACTCTTTGAATTATGAGCATTTGTCGGGTAATAAGGAAGGACTCTCTTCTGTGAGAGTAAATGATCAATATCGGATTGAGTTTGAAGAAGAAATAGAAGATGGCAAGACCATTGCCACAATATGTAATATAACAGAGTTGTCAAATCATTATAAATAATATAATTATGAGCACAGCAAATATTTCGCCTGATATGGTGGCTAACAATATCACTCCTGCTATCCCCACGCACCCAGGTGCAATACTCAAGGACGAAATTGAGTATCGTGGTATTTCTCAGTGTCAGTTAGCTAAAGACATGGGTATAGCCTATTCTGCGCTTAATGAAATTCTCAATGAACGTCGACCGCTTACAGAGAAAACAGCATTATTGTTTGAGGCTGCGCTTGGAGTAAATGCTGAGCCTTTATTGAAAATGCAGATGTGGTATAATATCCAGAAGGTACGTAAGGATGGTGCATTTATGGAGAAACTTGCTAATGTACGGCGAATCGCTGCTGTACTGTAATAACGAATTAGGAGTTGTTCAGAATTAGGTCATGCCTAATCCTGAACAACTCCTATTATTTTATTCCTGAATCAGAAGATTATTTCAGAAGTCGTAATTTCCAATTGTAAATTCCCAACTCCCAACTCCTAACTCCTAATTCCTTACACGTACTCCTGGATGGGCAGTTCTCCGTTGAGAGCGCCGAGAGCGTTGAATGCGAGCGAGCGCATTTCGCCTTCGCCGGGGAGAACCACTACGGGAGCGAGGAACTCCACCTGCTTTTTGATTTCCTCCACGCAGTACTTGCTGTGTGCAATACCACCCGTGAGGATAATGGCGTCAGCCTTGCCCCAGAGAGCCACAGCCATTGCTCCAATCTGCTTTGATACGGTGTAGAGCATTGCTTCCAGTACTTCAGCGAACGGCTGCTCGCCAGCCAGAGCGTGACGCTCTATCTCTCTCATGTCCTTCATGCCGAGGAGAGCCTGACAACCGGCGTTGCCTGAGAGCATCTTCATTATCTCTTGTTGTGTGTACTTTCCTGAGAAGCAAAGACGAACGAGTTGGTCAGCGGGCAGTGTGCCAGAGCGCTCGGGAGCTATCGGGCCCTCACCGTTCAAGGCGTTGTTTACGTCGATAACCTTACCGTTATGATGAGCTGATACGCAGATGCCGCCACCGAGGTGAGCCACCACAAGGTTGAGCTCCTCATAGCTCTTGCCAATGGAGCGAGCGTAACGGCGTGATGCTGCCTTAGCGTTAAGAGCGTGGAAGATAGACTCACGCTTCATGAAGGGCAGACCGGTATAGCGTGCACGTGTCATCATCTCGTCCACCACAACGGGGTCAGCCATGAAAGCAGGACAGTGGCACTCGTGTGCTATTTCGTCAGCGATAAGCGAACCGAGGTTGCATACGTGCTGGTGCTTGGCGTTCCAGAGGTCCTTCTTCATCAGCTCGTTGATGGCATAAACGCCACCCTGCAGCGGCTTCAGCAGACCGCCACGACCGATGACAGCGTCAAACTTCAAGGGAATGCCAGCCTCCTTAAGAAGGTTGAGCACGAAGTCCTTGCGATATTCATACTGCTCGTTGATGGTAGAGAACTTATCAATTTCTGCTGGGTCATGTAAGCCGTCGGAGGTCCAAACGGGATTCTCGTCCTCGTATACCGCCACCTTTGTGGATGTACAGCCAGGATTGATGACAAATATTCTTTTCATTGTTGATTATGTTCTTCTTTTATTGTTTGGGGTTATTCAAAGGGGTTTGCTGTGTGAGGATTTATCTCAAAGCCTTCAGACAAGCGGCAGCCAGACTGTAGAATTTCGAGTCAGCCGAGTCGGCACGTGACGTAACCACTACCGGAACAGTCGTACCAGCCAACATACCGGCGATGGTGGCGCCGCCGAAGAGTGTGAGTGTCTTATAGAAGGTGTTGCCTGCCTCGATGTCAGGCATAACAAGGATGTCGGCATTGCCCACAACCGGCGAGCTGATGCCCTTCAGAGCACCGCTCTCTGCGTCGCAAGCAGTCTTTACGTCCATCGGTCCTGCAATCTCCACCTCGCCGTACTTCTTGTTGGCGGCGTCAGCCTTTATCTGCTCATAGCTGAGTGTGAGCGGGAACTTCTCGCTTACCTTCTCCGTGCAGTGTGTGAGGGCAACGCGTGGAACAGCCTTGCCGGTGATGCTACGGAATGTGTCGGTGATGTATCCCACGATGGCGTCAAACTGCTCGTATGTGGGGTAGGGGATAACTGCTGCGTCAGAGAAGAAGAGGAGGTGCGGAATCTGCGGAGTCTCTGCGATGGCGATGTGTGTCAGCACACTGCCCTTGATGAGGATGCCACGCTCCTTGTTGAGCACTGCACGCAGGAGGTTGTCGGTGTTAATGGTACCTTTCATCAATACCTGGGCACGTCCTTCGTGTACTTCCCACACAGCTTTACGGGCAGCGTCGTCATCGTCTTCAGCGTCAATGATTACCACGTGTTCGGGATAATCGGCGAGAAGGCGCTTAGCCACTGCCTCTTTACCTGCCACAGCGACAAGGATAAAGTCGGCGATTTCTTCACGGATGCTACGCTCCACCACTTCTTCAGTATGTGAGTCAGCAGGACATGCTACAGCTACTGTAACGCGTTTTCCAAGCGAACGCAGACGCTCGGGCAAGGATTTTAAGTTAAAGATAGGTTCCATATTTTTTGTTTAAGTGTATAAGAGTCTTGTCATGGAAATTGCGCAAATGACCGTTCATTGTGCAATCTTTGGCAAAGGTAGCAAAGGAACCGTAATTGGCAAAAAAAATAGCAGGATTTTTCTTTGTATTTTTATTTATATATGTATTTTGCAATCTCAATCTTACATATCGAACACAAAATACATCATTTATATCTCTCAGACATATTAAAAAGTAGTAACTTTGCACCCGTAAAACAATTATCAATCAACGAATAACATCTTTCATGACAACAGCCGAATTTATTGTTGCCCATCGCACCGACGATCCTCGCCAGCTTGCCCTTCAGGCATCGCGCTTCCCGGACGTAGACATGCCCTATGCCCTCTCTCAGATACAGGGATGGCAGGCGGCAAGACGCAAGTTGCCCTCCTTTGCCGCCAACCGAGACATCGTCTATCCGCCACACCTCTCCATGGAGCAGTGTTCCTCGGAGGCTACGGCGCTGTATAAGGCTGAGGCTGTTCGTCGGCTTTTAGATACGTTTAAGGGCGAGGAAGATGCTTCGGACAAAGGCTACGGGGATTCCATGACGGACCTTACGGGCGGCTTCGGCGTTGATTTCTATTTCGTTTCGCGCCACTTCCGCCGTGCGCAATACACTGAGCGCAATGCCGAACTGTGCCAAGTAGTGGAGCATAACCTCAAGGTGCTCGGTGCCGACAACGCCTCGGTGGTGTGCAGCGATGCCGTGGAGCAGCTACGTACCATCGACCCTCAGACCCTTATATTCATCGACCCTGCACGCCGTGACGCCCACGGAGCACGAACCTTTGCCATTTCTGACTGCACGCCTGACGTGATGGAACTGCTTCCTGACCTCCGTCGCAAGGCACGCTTCGTGATGATAAAGCTCTCGCCGATGCTCGACTGGCACAAAGCCGTCTCCGACCTCCATCCTCTTGTCACCGATGTCGACATCGTGGCAGTGGACGGAGAGTGCAAGGAACTGCTGCTAACCCTCGACATGAAGCGCGGCGATGTACATAAGGATGACAATACGCAAGCCACCAAGTACGATTACGTAGGCGTAAGATGCGCCGACCTACCCTCGTCATCCTTTGCTTTCCGCTATACATCAGACGGCGGTTATTCTATAGACGTACAGCATGCATCTCAGCAGGACGATATGACTTCTCAGAACGCAATGTTGTCGCCCCTTCTCACCCCAGACCACACCCCTTCTTACCTCTATGAGCCTAACGCTTCGGTAATGAAAGCGGGATGTTTCCGCGAGTTGGAGCTTACGTTCGGCGCCCGCCAGATAAGCGCCAACAGCCACCTCTTCACCTCCGAGCATCTCATCCCGGGCTTCCCCGGCAGACGGCTTGCCATAGACACCGTCACGTCTTTCAACAAGCGGCAGCTGAAAGAGGCGCTGCGCGATGTCACTAATGCCAACATCACCGTGCGAAATTTCCCCATGACCGTGGCTGTATTGCGCAAGAAGCTGAAGCTGAAAGACGGCGGCAACACCTACATCTTCGCCACCACCACAGACGGCGGCGAGCATGTGCTTCTCATAACGCATAAGGAGTGACATAAAGCAGAGAAAAACGGGCTTAACAGTCTAAAACAGCCTGAATAACAACAAATCTAAGACAAAGGTTCGTCCGTTTGGGCATTTTTCAGTATATTTGCAAATTAAGACATTACATAAGACTTTATAAAAGAAAGTGATACGGCTCCGAAACGCCCCAAGCATGCCGGAGCGATATATCAACAAAAAAGAAGAAAACAGCATGTCAGCAATAGAAATCAAGAAAGTGGAGTCGCGACGCGACTTGAGAACGTTCATCGAGTTCCATTACGACCTCTATGAAGGCAATCCCTATGATGCGCCTAACCTCTACACTGACGAGGTGAACACGCTCCGCAAGGACAAGAACGCAGCATTCGACTTCTGCGAGGCAGAATACTTCATCGCCTACCGTGACGGCAAGGTGGTAGGCCGTGTGGCTGCCATCATCAACAACAGCGCCAACGAGAAGTGGCAGATAAAGGCTGTCCGCTTCGGATGGATTGACTTCGTGGACGACATCGAGGTGTCAACAGCGCTGCTCAAGGCGGTGGAAGACTACGGACGTTCCAAGGGAATGACCGAGATTGTAGGCCCGCTCGGATTCACCGACATGGACCCTGAGGGAATGCTCATCAAGGGATTTGAGGAGCTTGGCACACAGGCCACAGCCTACAACTATGCCTATTACCCTGAGCACATGGAGCGCATGGGTGGCTGGGTGAAAGACAACGACTACGTGGAGTATAAGCTCTACGTGCCCGAGAAGATGCCGGAGAAGTACGCCAAGGTGGCGGAGATGATTCAGAAGCGATATAATCTCCACATCAAGAAACTCAAAAAGGACGAGATTTTCGGCGAAAACGGATACGGACAGCGCATCTTCGACGTCATCAACGCCACGTTCAAGGATCTCTACGGATATTCTACGCTTACACAGCGCCAGATTGATCAGTACGTCAAGATGTATCTGCCGATGATTGACCTCAGCCTTGTGTCGCTCATCGAGGACTGGAACACGCCCGACCATAAGCTCATCGGTGTGGGCATCACGCTGCCGTCGCTGACCAGAGCGCTCCAGAAGTGCCGCCGCGGCCGCCTCTTCCCCTTCGGATGGATTCACATCCTCCGTGCCTTGAAGCAGCACAAGACCAAGGTTGTGGACCTGCTTCTCGTCGGCGTTCTGCCCGAATATCGCTCAAAGGGCGCCAACGCTCTCCTCTTTTACGACCTCATCCCCAGATATCAGAAGTATGGCTTCGAGTGGGGCGAGACGCATGTCGAGATGGAGACAAACGAGAAGGTGCAGGGACAGTGGCAGTATCTCGAGCGTGAGTGCCACAAGAGAAGACGCTGCTATAAGAAACCCATCCAGTAAGAACATCAACATCCCGACAACTAACAAACAGATATGGAAGAAGAAATCCAGAAACCAACAGTACAATATACCGACGACAACATCCGACACCTCTCCGACATGGAGCATGTCCGCACGCGTCCGGGTATGTACATCGGACGACTCGGTGACGGCAACCTGCCTGAGGACGGCATCTACGTCCTGCTCAAGGAGGTGGTGGACAACTCCATCGACGAGTTTAAGATGAACGCCGGAAAGCGCATCGAAGTGGACGTGGAGGAGCGCAAGAGCGTTTCCGTCCGCGACTACGGACGCGGCATCCCGCAGGGCAAGCTCGTTGAGGCAGTCAGCATGCTCAACACCGGAGGAAAATACGACTCGAAGGCGTTCAAGAAGAGCGTGGGTCTGAACGGTGTGGGCGTAAAGGCGGTCAATGCGCTCAGCTCCCGCTTCGAGGTACGCTCTTACCGTGACGGCACGGTGAGGGCGCTCGTCTTTGAGCGTGGCGTGCTGAAGAGCGACGTCACGGAGCCTACGGAGGACGAGAACGGAACGTACATCTTCTTCCAGCCTGACCCTACACTCTTCGTCGGCTACTCGTTCCATGACGACTTCGTGGAGACGATGCTCCGCAACTACACCTATCTCAACTCCGGTCTGACCATAATGTATAACGGTAGGCGAATCATGTCGCGCAACGGACTCGCCGACCTGCTCACAGACACGATGACCACCGAACCGCTCTATCCCATCATACACATGAAGGGTGAGGACATCGAGATAGCCTTCACGCATACCGACCAGTACGGCGAGGAATATCATTCCTTCGTCAACGGACAGCACACCACGCAGGGCGGCACCCATCAGAGCGCCTTCAAGGAGCATATCGCACGCACCATAAAGGAGTTTTTCTCGAAGAACTACGAGTTTACGGACATACGTAACGGCCTCGTGGCTGCCATTGCCATCAACGTGGAGGAGCCGATGTTCGAGTCGCAGACTAAGATAAAGCTCGGATCTTTGCAGATGGCTCCGGGCGGAGAGAGCATCAACAAGTATGTGGGCGACTTCATCAAGCAGGAGGTGGACAACTATCTGCACATCCATGCCGACGTGGCAGAGGTGATGCAGCAGAAGATCTCAAGCAGCGAGAAGGAGCGAAAGGCGATGGCTGGCGTCACGAAGATAGCGCGTGAGCGAGCCAAGAAAGCCAACCTGCACAACCGCAAGCTGCGTGACTGCCGCATCCATTACTCCGATGCCAAGAACGACCGCAAGGAAGATTCTGCCATATTCATCACTGAGGGCGATTCAGCCAGCGGTTCAATAACGAAGAGTCGCGATGTCAACACGCAGGCAGTGTTCTCACTGCGAGGCAAGCCGCTCAACTCGTACGGACTGACCAAGAAGGTGGTATACGAAAATGAGGAGTTCAATCTGCTCCAGGCAGCCCTCGACATCGAGGACGGACTCGACACATTGCGTTACAATAAGGTGATTGTTGCGACCGATGCCGATGTCGACGGCATGCACATCCGCCTCCTCATCATCACCTTCTTCCTCCAGTTCTTCCCCGACCTTATAAAGAAAGGACACGTCTACGTGCTCCAGACACCACTCTTCCGCGTCCGCAACCGACGCACGAAGATAAAGAACAAGAAGGTGGTGGCTGATGCTGACGCGCGTCTCACGGGCAAGGAGCGCAAGAGCGACTTCATCACACGTTACAGCTACAGCGAGGAGGAGCGCCTGCAAGCCATCCGCGACCTCGGTCCTGACCCTGAGATAACCCGATTTAAAGGTCTTGGTGAGATTTCGCCCGACGAGTTCGCTCACTTCATCGGACCCGACATGAGGCTCGAGCAGGTGACGCTGCACAAGACAGACCAGGTGCAGAAGCTCCTCGAATACTACATGGGAAAGAACACCATGGAACGCCAGAACTTCATCATCGACAATCTTGTCGTGGAGGAGGACTTGCCGGAAGAGGAAATTATTAAGTAAACGACAAAGATATGCCTTAGACGGCGAAACAACGAATTTAAACGAATTGACGAATTGTTGATTGAGATTTTATAATATGTTTTAATTCGTAAATTCGATAAATTCGTTGTTTCCGCGTCTGAGCGTATTATAAAATAAAAAATGAAACGACTGAAATACATTCTTCTTATGCTGCCACTGCTTGTGGCAGCCATTGCCTCGGCACAGCACGACAATCCGCTGCGTAAACTGCAGATTGCCGAGCTTGCCATCAATCGTCTTTACGTCGACACGCTTAATGAGGACAAGCTCGTGGAGGACGCCATACGCGGCATGCTCAAGGGACTCGACCCCCATTCTTCATACACCACAGCCAAGGAGACGAAGGCTCTCAACGAACCACTGCAGGGATCGTTTGACGGCATCGGCATCCAGTTTAATATGGTGAGCGATACGCTCCTCGTCATCCAGCCCGTATCGAAGGGTCCGTCCGAGAAGGTGGGCATCCTCGCCGGCGACCGCATCATCACCGTCAACGACACCACCATAGCCGGTGTGAAGATGGAGCGTTCTGACATCATGCGCCGTCTGCGCGGCAAGCGCGGCACAAAGGTCAGCCTTGGTGTCATGCGCCGTGGCGTGAAGGAGATGCTCCATTTCACCGTTGCCCGCGCCAAGATACCCGTCTACACGCTGGACGCATATTATATGATTCGTCCGCACGTGGGCTACATCCGCATCGGTTCGTTCGGTGCCACGACGTACGGCGAGTTCGTCACAGCCACAGACTCACTCAAGCGTGCCGGCATGAAGAGCCTCATTCTCGACCTCCAGGACAACGGAGGAGGATATCTGAAGGCTGCCGTCGACATAGCCAACGAGCTGCTACGCAAGGGTGACCTTATTGTATATACCGAAGGCAAGGCGCAGAATCGCATGGAGTATAAGGCGGACGGAGGCGGCAAGCTGCAGGATCTGAAGCTCTGCGTCCTCATAAATGAGTATTCTGCCTCGGCAGCAGAGATTGTCACGGGTGCAATGCAGGACCATGACCGCGCCACGGTCATCGGTCGCCGCTCCTTCGGAAAGGGACTTGTGCAGCGCCCGATAGAGTTTGAGGACGGTTCGATGATTCGTCTTACCATTGCGCATTACTACACTCCTGCCGGACGATGCATCCAGAAGCCATACGAGAAGGGTGACCGTGAGGACTATGCCCATGATATCGAGAAGCGATTCAAGCACGGCGAGCTTTATTCTGCCGACTCCATCCGCTTCGCCGATTCGCTGAAGTGCCAGACGCTTCGCCGTCATCGCACGGTTTACGGAGGCGGTGGCATTATGCCTGACGACTTCGTGCCGTTGGACACCACACAGTTTACGGCTCTTCATCGTGCTCTCGTAGCCCGATCATTGATCATCAACGCCACTCTGCGTTACACCGATGAGCATCGCAAGGAGCTTCGCCAGAAATACGCTTCCTTCGACGACTTCAACGCCAACTTCCAGATTCCTGCATACGTTACGGACAGCATCATGGCTGAGGCTGCAAAGGCGAACGTCAAGCCGAAGGACGACGCAGAATTGCAGAAGACCATGCCCATGCTCCGTCAGCAGCTGAAGGCGCTCGTTGCCCGAGACATCTGGGACATGAACGAGTATTATCGCATCATGAACGAGGAGAACCGCATCGTACGCCGTGCGGTGGAAACCATCAAGGAATGGAATAAATTCTGATGATTTGACATGCAGACATGTTCTTTAGACATGAAGACATGCAGACATGTTCTTTTTAGACATGAAGACATGCAGACATGTTCTTTAGACAAGAAGACATGCAGACAGGGTTTTTAGACATGCAGACATGTTTTTTTCACGGTACAAACTGTAGCAGCCGCAGCTTACATAGGAGCTATGGAATCTATAAATTCATGTCTTCATGTCTTCTTGTCTAAAAACCCTGTCTTCCTGTCTAAAAAATTCATGTCTTCATGTCTTCTTGTCTAAACCAACCTGTCTTCTTGTCACAAGACAAATATCGTACAAAAGAGTAAAAACCTGTTACAAAATAAAAATCGGTTTTAGAGATTTGTTAGGTCGTTTTTGTGGGTTTTTTTCATCGTTGTTGAGCCTATAATATACAAAAGAGCCACTTTTACAGTCCAATAGTGCCACTATTAGAGTGTAAAAGTGGCGCTATTGT
>ERZ506929.441-NODE-441-length-18188-cov-6.246732_pt1 | contig 18188 bp, 20 predicted proteins | sample MGYA00513173_ERZ506929 | MGnify/ENA metagenome assembly ERZ506929 | reverse complement strand
AGGCTGACCTTGGCCTGACCCAGCGCCATAAAGCTCTGCTGGCAGGCGATCTGGAAGCCCATGGCAAAGATACCGGCCATGTAGATGCGCATGGACCATGTGGTGTAGTCGATCAGCGCCGTATCCGAGGTGAAGATGCCCGCCACAGCCCCCGGCGCCAGCATCATGAGCAGCCAGAACAGACAGGTGTAGCAGCTGCACAGCAGCAGCTGGAAGCGGAATGCCTCCTTGACGCGGGACTTTTTGCCCGCGCCGAAATTGAAGCTCATCACCGGCTGACCGCCCTGACAGATGCCCTGAATGGGCAGGGTGCACAGCTGGGAAGCGCTGGTGATGACGGTCATGGCACCCACAGCCACGTCGCCGCCGTACCGCGCCAGACTGGAGCTGAAGCTGATGGACAGCAGACTCTCAGTGGACATCATCACAAAGGTGGAGATGCCCAGCGCCATCACCGGCAGGATGACCTTCTTTTCCGGGCGCATACAGTCCTTGCGCAGGCGCAGGATGGTCTTTTTGCCGGTGAGGAAGTGCAGGATCCACACCGCACCCACGGCCTGACTGAGCACGGTGGCAATGGCAGCGCCCTGTACACCCAGCCCCAGACCAAAGATCAGGATGGGGTCGAGAATAATGTTGATGACCGCACCGATGACGGTGGTAAGCATACTGGTCTTGGCAAAGCCCTGCGTGGTGATGAAGGGGTTCATGCCCAGCACCAGCAGCACGAACACCGAGCCCAGAATGTAGATGCGGCTGTAACTCAGCGCATAGGGCAGGGTGGCGTCACTGGCACCGAAGAGCCGCAGCAGGGTGGGTGCCCCGGCGTAGAACACCACGGTCAGCACCACCGAGAAGAGCAGCAGCATGGTAAAGCTGTTGGAGATGATCTTCTCCGCCTGCTCCTTGTCGCCCTGCCCCAGCGCAATGGCGGTGCGGGGTGCGCCGCCCGCGCCCACCAGCATGGCGAACGCGTTCAGCAGCATAAGGATGGGGGTGAACAGTCCCACGCCGGTCAGCGCTGCCGCGCCGATGCCGGCAATATGTCCGATGTAAATGCGGTCCACGATGTTATACAGCAGGTTGACCACCTGTGCAACGACCGCCGGGATCATGAGCTGCAGCATCAGCTTTTTTACGCTGCCAGAGCCCATATCCTGTTTTGCCTGTGCCATGGATGTGATTCTCCTTTTACTTCAAATTTGAACTATCCATTATATTATACTCAAAACCCGCAAAAATACCAGTCCCTTTTTGCAAAATTTTCTGTGTTGCGCAAAAAAAAGCGTGTTCCTCCCCTGCCGCCGTACCGGTCTTGCCGCTGTGCCCCCTTTGCGGTGCAGCATTCCGGGCGGCAGTGGTCTTTGCATCCAAGTTTTCGGCGATATGTCTGTAAAAAAGCAAGGTTTTTCGTCAGGTTTGTGTCTTGTGCACAGCGGCATTTTTCAGTACAATAAAGAAGCAGAGAAGAAAAATAAGCGCTGCGATCAAAATGGGTCGCCGCGCTGTTTTGTATTTTGCGGCGCAGCTGCGCCCGGTGAAAAAAGGAGTGCTGTACAATGATCAACATGGTCAAGCTTCCCACCAGCAAAAGCGAACTGTTCCTGCGGGTGGCCAAGGGACATTTTGCCACCAGCCACAGCCACATCAACTATTACATCGACGTGACCACCCAAAAGGCCCGCCTTTCCGAGGCCAAGGCCGTGGCAAAGGAGCTGGTCAGCGCTTACCAGCACAGCACCATCGTGGATACCGTGCTCTGCTTGGACGGCACGCAGGTCATCGGCACCTGCCTTGCCAACGAGCTGACCAAGGACGGCTTTACCAATATGAACGCCCACAAGACCATCTACATCGTCACCCCGGAATACACCTCCGGCAGCCAAATCATTCTGCGGGATAATCTTGCTCCCATGGTCAAGGGCAAGCACGTCCTCATTCTGGCCGCATCCATCACCACCGGCTACACCATTCAGGCAGCCGTGGAAGCCGTAAACTACTACGGCGGCATCGTGGCAGGGCTTTCGGCTATTTTTGCCACCACCCACGAGTGCCTTGGCTACCCGGTCACCTCCATCTTCGACCCCACCAGTCTGCCGGATTACGCCAGCTTCGACTCCCGCGACTGCCCCCTGTGCAAGGCCGGGCAGCACATTGACGCGCTGGTGAACAGCTTCGGCTATTCGGCGCTGTAAGCAAAGCTGTTATAGGCTGCTGCACAAACCGCTGTGCAGCAACCTTTTTGTTGTAGGACGGTTGAAAATGGCTTCCGCTTCGCTCTAGCCATGTTTAGCGGAAATATTATTTTTATTTCGGGATAGCGGAGCGTCTGCGGACGCTCCGCTATCCCATTTTCACGGGAGGGGTCGTAAAGGCAAACGGCATCTACAACGCCGCTTCCAGTGGAAGCGCAGCGGAGCGCATTCCAAATCGTCCCGCACAAAAGGAACGGCGGCGCTGCCGTTCCTTTTTGTTGTCCCACGGGCGGGATTGTGCTATACTGATACCAGACAAAACTAAGGTGTATCTGAAAGTAAAGAAGAGGTATCAAATCCATGAAAATTCCCGCAAACGGTTTTACCCACGCCGGCAAGTTCCATGCCGATGACGTGTTTGCTACGGCGCTATTGCAAATTCTGCGCCCGGATATCAAGATCACCCGCGGCTTTACCGTACCTGACGATTTTGACGGCATCGTGTACGATATCGGCTTTGGGATGTTCGACCACCATCAGGAGCCCCGGGAGTACCGCGCAAACGGCGTGCCCTACGCAGCCTTTGGTCTGCTGTGGCGGGTGCTTGGGCCCGGCCTTGTGGGCGAGCGGCAGGCGCGGCTCATTGACGAAAACTTCATCCAGCCGCTGGACCTGAACGACAACACCGGCGAGCAGAACAGCCTGTGCGATGCCATCGGCTTTTTTAACCCGGTGTGGGACTCCAAGGAGGATCAGGACAGCTGCTTTTTCAAGGCGGTGGCTGTGGCAAAGCAGATCCTGGAGAACCAGATCGACAGCGCCAACGCCGTGAACCGCGCGGACGAAAAAGTACAGCAGGCCTACCGCAGCTCCCGCGACGGCATCGTGGTGCTGCCCTGCTATCTGCCGTGGAAAAACGGCCTGTACAAGACCGATGCCCTGTTTGTGGTGTACCCCAGCCAGCGCGGCGGGTGGAGCGCCCAGTGCGTCACCGACCACAAGACCAAAAAGTCCAAGCTGCCCTTCCCCCAGTCTTGGGCGGGGCAGCCGCAGGAGGTCATCGAGCAGAAGAGCGGCATCCCGGGCATCAGCTTCTGCCACGCCAGCCGCTTCCTCATCACCGCCAAGGACAAGGAGACCGCCCTTGCGGCCTGCCGTCAGGTGCTGAAAAACAATGGACGCCTTGCCTGACGCCGCCTACGTCTACATGGTGCGCTGCACCGGCGGGCAGCTGTACACCGGTTGGACGAACCACCCCGCCGCCCGGCTGAAGGCGCACCAGAGCGGCAAAGGTGCCCGCTACACCCGCGCCCACGGCGCGGTAGGCTTTGCCTATCTGGAGCGCTGCGCGGACAAACGCGCCGCCCTGCGCCGGGAAGCCGCCCTGAAAAAGCTCTCCAAGCCGGAAAAAGAGGTGCTGTGCGCCGCATGGCGCGCCGCCGGGTGTCCCGGGGTGGAGACGATTTGAAATGCCCTCCGCTGCGCTTTGGGCATCATCAGAGGAAAAATTATTTTTTATTTGGGCTTCCGAAAAGTCTGCGGACTTTTCGGAAGCCCTTTTTCACGGAAAGGGGGCGTGACCGAGAGATATTTTTCCGCAAAAGGATAGCATCTTTTGTCTGCTTCCTGTATAATACAGGTAAAAACAACTGAAGTCAGAAAGGTTTATCGTTTATGGGCATCGTAGTCATCGGAGCTGTTTTTGTGGATATCAAGGGCTATCCCCTTTCCACCTATATCCCCGGCGGGCGCAACGCCGGACGCATCGAGCAGGTACACGGCGGTGTGAGCCGCAACGTGGTGGAGGATATCGCCAACGTAGAGCTGCGCCCCACCTTTGTGGGTCTGGTGGATGACACCGGCATGGGACAGGACGTCATCGACAAGCTGGCAAGGCACAAGGTCAACACCCGCTTTATCCAGAAAGTGCCGGACGGCATGGGCACATGGCTGGCCATTTTTGACAACGACGGCGATGTGCACGCCGCCATCTCCAAGCGGCCGGACACCACCCCGCTGACCGGCCTTCTGCAAGAACAGGGCGACGCCATTTTTGCAGACTGCGATTCCATTGCGCTGGAACTGGACCTCGAAAAAGAAACGGTGAAGCAGACCCTGCGCTACGCCAAAAAGTACGGCAAAAAGGTGTTTGCCGTAGTCTCCAACATGAGCATCGCCATGGAGCGGCGGGATTTTTTGCAGCAGATCGATTGTTTCGTCTGCAACCAGCAGGAGGCCGGGCTGCTGTTCTCGGACGACTACGACCACCTCTCCCCGGATGAGATGTGCCGGGTGCTCACGGGCAACGTGCGCAGCGCCAACATTCCCAGCATGGTGGTGACCATGGGCGGGCAGGGCGCGGTATACGCCTGTGCAGACGGTGACTGCGGCATCGTACCCGCCAAAAAGGTGGATGTTATGGACACCACCGGCGCGGGGGACGCCTTCTTTGCCGGCACGGTCATCGGCCTGACCTACGGCAAAACGCTGGCAGAATCCTGCGAGATCGGCAGCCGTCTTGCCGCTTCGGTCATCTGCATCACCGAGAACGTCTGTCCCCGCTTCCGCCCGCAGGAGTTCGGGCTGGATGTACCGGTGGTGGACTGACGATTTAAACGGTTGGATTTTTGCGAAAAAACGCATTTTCCCCCTTGACAGAAGCGGCAGTTTCTGGTATCAATAAAAATGATAAAGGGGAGTAAAGGGCAGCCCGCCGGTCAAGGCTTTTTTCCGGCAGGCCGCTGCATGGCAGCGTCATCACGGCAGCAATGCCCGATGTCATGTGTTCGCTTGAGACTTTTGTCACAGATCTTACGCTGTGGCAAGGGTCTCTTTTTTTCTTGCCGCAGCATCAAAACAAAAGGAGGCAGAAAAACAATATGAATTTCTGGAACACATTCGCCGCGCTCTTTTCAAACTTCGGGGCGCTGACATGGCAGATGGTGGTCATGTGGGGCATCGGTGCCCTGCTCATTTACCTTGCCATCGTCAAAAAGATGGAGCCCAGTCTGCTGCTGCCCATGGGGTTCGGTGCCATTCTGGTCAACCTTCCCGCATCCGGTGCCATCACGCAGGGAGACACCGTTGGCCCCATCTCTGCCCTGTTCGAGGCAGGTATGTCCAACGAGCTGTTCCCGCTGCTGCTGTTCATCGGCATCGGTGCCATGATCGATTTTGGCCCGCTGCTGGAAAAGCCGTGGCTCATGCTGTTTGGCGCAGCGGCACAGTTTGGCATCTTTTTCACCCTGTTTCTGGCCGGGTTCTTCTTTGATATGAAGGACGCCGCGTCCATTGCGGTCATCGGCGCAGCGGACGGCCCCACCGCCATTTTTGTGGCAAACACCTTGAAATCCCAGTATCTGGGCGCTATTATGGTGGCAGCTTACAGCTACATGGCACTGGTGCCCATCGTGCAGCCGCCGGTCATCCGGCTGCTGACCACCCAGAAGGAGCGCCGCATCCGTATGCCCTACGAAAAAGGCAATGTCACCCAGCTGACCAAGATCCTGTTCCCTGTTGTGGTCACGGTGGTCGCCGGTCTGGTAGCCCCGGCCAGCGTGGCGCTGGTGGGCTTTTTGATGTTCGGCAACCTGCTGCGGGAATGCGGGGTGCTGAACTCCCTGAGCGAGACCGCCCAGAACGTACTGGCAAACCTCATCACCCTGCTGCTGGGTCTGACCGTAGCCGGGCAGATGACCGCCGACAAGTTTGTCCGTCCGGACACTTTGCTCATCATGGCACTGGGTCTTGTGGCCTTTATCTTTGATACCGCTGGCGGCGTGCTGTTCGCCAAGCTGCTGAACCTGTTCCTGCCCGAGGGCAAAAAGCTGAACCCTATGATCGGCGCGGCAGGCATTTCGGCCTTTCCCATGAGCGGACGCGTGGTCAACAAGATGGGTCTGGCCGAGGACAACCAGAATTTCCTGCTGATGTATTCCATCAGCGTCAACGTTTCCGGGCAGATCGCATCCGTCCTTGCCGGCGGACTGATCCTTTCCCTGATGGCTTAACGGAGGTGCCTTTATGCTTCATCTTTCTTCCTGGATGACCACCCTGCCCATGATGCTCATCGGCATGACCGGTATCCTGCTGGTCATCGGCTTTCTCGTGCTGGTGGTGATGGCGCTGAACTGCCTCACCCGCCGCAAGTAAGGGCAAAAAATAGGATAAGCAAGCCGCCCGGGAGGATCTGCAGATCTTCCCGGGCGGCTTTTTTCACAGGCGCAGACGGCGCTGCTTTTGCCGGATTCATCCCCGGGCGTCCTGCCGGGTGGTGTGGAAGTACTCCTTGGGGGTCATGCCGTACTCCTTTTTAAAGGCGCGGAAAAAGTGGTTGTAACCGCCAAAGCCGCTGGTCTTGTACACCTCGGTGATGGGCAGCCCCTGCTCGATGAGGGTGCAGCAGCGGTCTAACCGCGCCTTTACGATATAGCGGTGCACCGTCTGCCCGGTCTGGCGTTTAAATTCCCGGGCAATATGTTCCCGGGAGACGAAAAACTCCTTTTCCAGCCGCTCCAGCGTCAGTTCCTCGGTAAGGTGCGCCTGAATAAACAAAAACACCTCGTCCAGCATCAGGTGGTGGCGGCTGACCGATGCGGTGTGGAACTCCGCATGGATGCAGGCACGCAGCGCCAGCACCACGAACATTTGCAGAATACCGTGCTCGAATACCGCTGCACCGAACTGGGTGCGCTCCTGCGGGAGCATCAGCAGCTTCCGGGCAAGGTTTTTCAGCAGCATATAGATTTGGCTGTCCGGGCGCACAGCCACCTGCCGGAAGGGCACCACGTTGAAGCTTTTTTCAAGGTCGGTGTCCGCGTCCGAAAGCTGCGCCAGCGTCTGGGGGGACAGCTGCACCCGAATAAGTTCCAGCGGGCCGTAAGCACCGGCGTATTCCAGTCTGCCGCCCTGACCGGGCTTGAAGATGATGAGGTTCTGCTGCTGTGCGGGCAGCACCACCTCGCTGCACCGGAACACACCGCTGCCCCGCATGACCAGAAACAAATCATAATACGCGCCGGAATAAAATTCCCGGACGGCGCTCTGCTCAAAAAAATAACGCTTGACTGTATAGTTCACCAAAAAAACCTCCGTGAAACTGTCATGTGCGACAGTTTGTTGTACACAACAGAAAAGTACAACTGTTATAATTGCATAATACATCAATTTGTGATAGTTTTCAATCATTTTTTGGATATGTATTGATGGAAATTTAACGTATAATGCAAACGTAGAAAAGAGGCTTGTGCGAAAAGTCTCGTGGTTTCACTGTTTTTAAGGAGGATAAAACACAATGGACCAGAAAAAGACCGTTCGGCCCTTCTCCATGAAGGACAAGATCGGCTATACACTGGGCGATCTGGGCTGCTGCTTCACGGAGCAGTACCGCGCCATGTATCTGTCGATCTTCTACACCCTGATCCTGCAGGTCAACCCCTTCCATGTGGGTATCCTGCTGCTGGTCACCAAGATCTGGGACGCCGTGAACGACCCCATCATCGGCGCGATCGTGGACTCCCGCAAGGCCACCAAGGGCGGCAAGTTCATCCCGTGGATCCGCGCTTTCTCGTTCCCCATGGCAGTGCTGTGTGTGCTGGCCTTTGTCAATGTGGGCAACATCAGCTACGGTCTGCGTCTGGCTTACATGTTCATCACCTATGTGCTGTATGAGGCACTGTACACCTGCGTCAACGTGCCCTTCGGCACCCTGTCCAGCGTGATGACCGATGATGTGAGCCAGCGCACCGCCCTGTCCCGTTACCGCAGCCTGGGCGGCACCATCTTTATGACCGTCATGGTCATGGTCGGCCCCCTGTTCCTGTATGTGGACAACAAGCCCGTGGCAGGCCGCTTCCTGATGCTGGCCTGCATCTGCGCTATGCTGGGTCTGCTGTGCCTGCAGATCACCTGCGTGTGGTGCAAGGAGCGTGTGGAAGTGCCTGAGCGTCCGCAGGGCGAAAAGCTGAACTACCTGCACGTGCTCAAGGAGATCTCTCACAATAAGGCTCTGCTGGGCGTTATGTTCTTCAGCCTCACCGGCATGATCGGTGCTTCCGTGGTCAACGGCCTGAACACCTACCTGTACAAGGACTTCTTCGGCAACGTTAAAATTCAGGCTGTCTCCGGTATGCTGAGCGTTCTGTACGCTGTGCTGTCCTTTGCCATCACCCAGCCTCTGGCCAACAAGTTCGGCAAGAAGGAGTGGTGCTGCATGGGCGCAGGCTTTGCCGCCATCGTGTTCGGCATCCTGTTCTTCTTCCCCGTCCATAACCCCGTGGCCTTCATCGTCATCAACGGTATCTGCTATCTGGGCGCTTCCGGCATGCAGGTGCTGATCTGGGCTATGGTCAACGACGCCATCGACTACCACGAGCTGCAGACCGGCGAGCGCAACGAGGGCATCGTTTACTCCACCTACTCCTTCTTCCGCAAGCTTGCAAGCGCCATTTCCGGCAGCCTGTCCAACTTTGTGCTGGGTGCCATCGGCTACAACGTTACCGCTGGCGCTGTGCAGACCGCAGGCGTTGTGAACGCCATCTGGAAGAGCTACACCGGCGTCTACTTCCTGGGCTACGGCATTGCAGTTGCCATCCTGTTCTTCGTCTACCCCCTGACCAAGCAGAAGACTGCTGAGATGCTGACCGAGCTGAAGGCTCGCCGCGCCGCAAAGGAGAGCAAGTAAACCATGAAGATCTTACAGGTTCAGTTTAAAAACCGCAATGGCCACACCCTGCGCGGCATCGTGACCCTGCCCGACACCGAGGGCAAGGTACCCTTTGTGGTGCATCTGCACGGCTTTGCCGGCAGCTGCAGCGGCTACAAGTCCATGTACACCCACCTGTCCCGCGCTCTGGCAGCGCAGGGCATCGGCAGCGCCCGGTTTGATTTCTACGGCAACGGCGAGAGCGACGGCGAGTTCGAGGATATGAGCTTCGACGGCCTGCACACCGATGCACAGGATATCTTTGCATGGGCAGCCCAGCAGCCCTATGTGGACAGCGAAAAGATGTTCCTCTCCGGCCAGAGCATGGGCGGCTACATTGCCGCTTCCTGCGCACCGGTGATCCAGCCCCACGGCCTGATCCTGCTGTGCCCGGGCGCCGGGATGTGGTTCGGCTGCGCCCAGCGCGCCGACGGTGTGACCCAGACCGGCAAGGACTACGCCGACATGGAGGGTCTGTGCTACAAGATGGCCTTCAACTACGAGATGGCCAAGCACCCCGATCCCTTTACCGAGGCCAAGGGCTACAACGGCCCGGTGCTGCTGCTGCGCGCCGACGATGACCGTCTGGTGGACGAGGGCACCTGCAGCCGTTACGCACAGGTGTACACCGCACCCGAGGTGGATACCATTGCAGGCGGCGGCCACAACTTTGCCACGCTGGCAGCCCGTGCCACCGTGGAGAAAAAGACCGCAGCATTCATCAAAGCAAATCTGTAAAGCAAAGCGTATCTTCAAGGAGGCTTTTGTATGGAAAACGTAATTCTGCAGCCCATCGAGGTGGGCGGACAGACCTTTAAAAACCGCATCATGTTCCCCCCGCTGACCACCGGCTACGAGAAAAACGGCATGATCAGCGAGCAGGACATGGGCTTTTACACCCGTCTGGCAAAGGGCGGCGTGGGTTACATCGTTCTGGGCGATGTGGCACCCATCAACAGCTTTTCTCCCACCCCCAAGCTGTTTGACGACAGCCAGATCCCTGCCTTCAAGGCACTGGCCGACAGCGTACACGCCTACGGCACCAAGCTGGGCGTCCAGATCTTCCACCCGGAGTACGATGTGGACGCCATCAACAGCCTGTTTATGCAGAAGAAGTTTGACGAGATGCGTCAGCGCCTGCACCACGACATGATGTTCTTTACCGATGAGGCCAGCGAGGAGATGCTGATGTCCATCATCGATAAGATGTGCGCCTGCGCAGTGCGTGCCCAGAAGGCCGGTGTGGACGTCATCCAGATCCACGGCGACCGCCTGAACGGCTGCCTGTGCTCCACCCGCATGAACCACCGCACCGATAAGTTCGGCGGCAGTCTGGAGAACCGGGTCCGCTTTGCCCGGATGCTGACTCGCGCCATCCGCAAGGCTGTGCCGGATATGATCATCGACTACAAGCTGTCCATCGTCACTCCGCAGCGCGGCAAGGGCGGCATTGACGAAGCCGACGCCGTGCAGTTTGCCCAGTGGCTGGTGGAGGACGGCGTGGATATGTTCCACGTTGCCCAGGCCAACCACACCGGCAACATGGCCGACACCATTCCTCCCATGGGCGTACAGCCCTACGGCTTCTTTGTCAAGATCGCCGGGGACATCAAAAAAGCCGTCAATGTGCCGGTCAGCGCCGTGGGTCGTATCGTGGACGCCGACATGGCTGCACGCGTCATCGAGAGCGGCATGGCCGACATAGTTGCCATGGGTCGCCCGCTGCTGGCAGACCCCGACTGGGGCACCAAGATCGCTGCCGGGAAGGCCTGCGATATCCGCCGCTGCATCAGCTGCAACAAGGGCTGCACCGATGCCATCCAGAACCGCCAGTTCCTGTCCTGCGTGCTCAATGCCGAAAATGGCTATGAGAACAGCCGCAGCATCCAGCCTGCCGCACAGAAAAAGAAGGTGGCTGTTCTGGGCGGCGGCCCTGCCGGTCTGGAAGCTGCCCGTGTGGCAGCCCTGCGCGGTCACGATGTGACCCTGTTTGAGAAGACCACCTCTCTGGGCGGTCAGCTGAACATCGCCTGCGTGCCTCCCCGCAAGGAGGAGATGCGCCGCGCCGCACAGGATCTGATCCGCGCGGTCTGCAATGCCGGGGTGCACCTGTGCATGGGCCAGACCCGCACGGCAGAGCAGCTGAAGGAGGCCGGTTTTGAGGCTGTCATCAACGCTGTGGGTGCCCACAGCGCCGCACCCCGCATCCCCGGCATTGACGGCGTGAACGTGGCCGATGCCTGGAAGGTGCTGGCCGGTGAGCAGCAGGTCTACGGCACCGTGGCTGTCATCGGCGGCGGCATGGTGGGCTGCGAGACCGCAGAGTATCTGGCTGCCCGGGGCTGCAAGGTGTCTGTCATCGAGATGATGGACAAGATCGCAGCAGGCGAGAGCACCACCATTCTGCCTACCCTGCTGGAAAACTACAAGACCTACGGTGTGGAGCAGTACCCCGGCCACAAGGTCAAGGAGTTCCGCATGGATGCCGTTGTCTGTGAGAACAAGGACGGCGCAGAGGTGACCATCCCCTGCGATTACATCGTGCTGGCTATGGGCGCACGCTCCAATGAGTTTGACGCTGCTGCGCTGGAAGCTGCCAACATCCCGGTGTACTCCATCGGCGATGCCGCAGGCAAGGCTGCAGATATCTCCAACGCCATCCGTACCGGCTACGATACCGCCTGCCAGCTGTAAAGTAGTCTGAGATGCGCACAGCGCATCGCCAAAAGTGCAAGCCCGGAAGGTCTGTGTGCCTTCCGGGCTTGCTTTTTTCGGGAAAAGACGTGATCATTGGCCGCCCTCTGCGATATTTTTCCGCCGGTTAAGCCTGGATATAGAAATCCGACAAGAGTTGTGTTAGAATAAGGCATCCGGGAGCGCCATGCGGCGGGTGCTCCGCTTCAACATGAAAAATGGAGGCTTTTTATGAAAAAGACCTATCGCTCGTTCTTTTGTCTGCTTGCAGTGCTGCTGCTCAGTGTCAGTGCACTGCCCGCTGCCTCGGCACTGTTTTCGGAGCGGCTCTACTACTATGGTACGGTAGAAGAGATCAGCCGCGCTGCGGACGGTACGGTGGAGTCTGTGCTGGTGACCGCAGAGGGGCAGGAGACCTATGAAATGGTGATCACTGAGCGCACCCAGTGGCAGGACCATGACGAAAAGACCACCTCCGATCCCGCTACCCTTGCAGTAGGGGAGCAGATCTGTGTGGTGCACGACCCTGCCGTGATGATGTCGCTGCCGCCGCAGTCGGTGGCTTATACCGTCATCCGCAATTTCCCCGAAGGTACGGATCTGGAGCAGGAAGCCCGCGACGCTGCCTGCCCGGTGAAGCAGTTCTTTGCAAAGACCCGCAAGGCCATTGAGGACTGGTTCTACCAGACCATGCCCATTGCAGAGTGAATCTGGCTGCATCGTAAAAAAGGAAAACATCTGCTGTCCCACGCCGGAGGCTGTTACGTCCGGCAAAGGGGCAGCAGATGTTTTTTTGTGTGTAATCCTGCCTTGTTCAACTTACGATTCATCCAGTTGGGCAGCAGTGCAGAAACACTCAGTTCCGCTGGAACCCAAGATAGCGGGTGCCCTGAAAACTCAGCTTTCCAATGTCGCCCTCCACAAGCATTCCGTAGTCCGAACCACTTACGGTAAGCTCCATGCGGTCGCCGCTTTCCACCTGAAAGGTTACATAATAGGTGGTAAACGTATGCATCATCGTGTTGTCCGTGTGGTGATGAGAGACCTCCGTGCGCTTTGCCACCACCGCTGCCGGAACGGTGAGCCGCGGCGAATGGTTGTTTTTATTCCAGGTGCGGATATTTCCGATGATGGCATACAGGATCATGCCCAGAACCACAAGGAACAGGATGGGAAACAGGATGCTGAACAACAGATCAAATCCAGCGAAAAACATCTTACTCCTCCAAAATTTCTTCCAGCAGTCCCTTTACGTCCTCCAAAAAGGATTCCTCTCCAAGGGTATTCACTTTGAAGAACACCGCCTGACTGCCGCCTGCGGTGATGGCGGATAACCGAATCGGGCTGTCCCCGTTCTGAAACATGGTCAGCGTCAGACTCAGGCGATTACCGCCCATCACGCTGTACCGTTCAAAGACGCGGACGCTGCACCGGGCATCGCCCTCTTTGAAATCACTTCCGGCTTCCAGTTCTGCCGACCAGCTGCTGGCCGGAATTTCGCTTTCCAACTTCCAGAGCAGCTGATCAAATTTCTTGTTTTGAATGGTCTTTTCAAAGATCGCCATAATGGTTCCTCCGTTTTACCAACAAAATTCGGTCCCTTATCCTTAATACGAACGAACCCGCAGGAAAATTGCAGAATGCCATCCCTGCGCTCCGGATTCGGAGGAATACTTTGTGATCTTCCAACAGCATACAGTAGCACCAGGGGGTGCTGTGTATGCTATTAACGCTGCTGCAATTTTTCGCTACAAAATTTCTGGTGCTGGCGCTGCATCTGGAAGCGGGGAGTTTCCCAAAGCCGCTCAGCGCGCGGGAGGAGATCGAAACCTTTGCGTCTCTGCGGGCGGGGGACAGGAGTGCGCGGGAAAAGATCATTCGCCACAACCTGCGGCTGGTGGCCCATGTGGCAAAGAAATACTACGCCCAGCCCGGCGACCAGGAGGACCTGATCTCAATTGGAACCATTGGGCTGATGAAGGCCGTGGATACCTTTGACACCACCCGCAAGGCGCGGTTTGCGACCTATGCCAGCAGATGCATTGAGAATGAGCTGCGGATGCATTTTCGCAGGGAGCGCAGAAATGGTGTGGTCGTTTCCCTGCAGGAAACACTGGAAGCGGGAAAGGAGGACAGCGCACTGACCCTTTCCGATGTACTGCAGGACGGTTTCTGCATGGAGGATGCCTGTGAGCGGCAGGACGAGGCCCGGCGGCTGCGCAGGCTGATCGAGGGCCTGCCCGCCCGGGAGCGCAAGCTGATCCTGCTGCGGTACGGGCTGGCGGGTCAGCCGCCCCTGACCCAGCTGGAAACGGCACAGCTGCTCCAGATCAGCAGAAGTTATGTCTCAAGGCTCGAGACCCACGCACTGGATCAGTTGCGCAAAGGCTGGCTTCAAGAATCATCGGTGGAATAGAGCGTGCCGCCTGCGGGCGGCGTACATATCCTCTTTTACAATGGGATTGGGTGTGGTATACTGAATTCGTAAAATTGAAAACAGGGAAGGAGCAAAATGAAATGAAGATCCGTAAGGCAAACGCGAAAAAATAGATTCCATAAGCGAGTGACCTGAAAAGGACACCACCGAGAAAAGGAAGCCTCTATGAAAAAAGCATTGGCAGTACGGGAGCAGCAATGGTATCAGACGATCACGGCATGCTGCCTTCTGTGAGTGCTAAATTGATTCGAAGGAAAGTATGTGAGAAGAATTCTGTGTTCTGTTGCGTTCTTGCGGTCGAAATGTTGCAGGATGGCAAGCCTACACTGATTTACGCAATAGTTGCAAGAAACCTGAAGAAAATTTTGCAAAAGAGAACTTTATGGGACATTACTTCTGCTAAAATGACCTTAGAAGAAACAAAAAGAAACTTCTGAGGAGGACAAAACAATGTCAAACGGTGATTATGGTTACTTCGGCAAGGGCGATACGGGCTATGCCCAGTACATGACGGCGTTCAACCGCAACTTCGGCGGCTCGTCCGGCGGCGGTGGTGGTGGCGGAAACCACAACAACAATGGCGGTGGCGGCGGGGACGGCAGCGGGTGCGGCTGCCTGATCGCCGTTGCAGTGGTCGTGGTGCTGATCCTGATCATATTGGGTGGTTGAATCAATCCCTGCAGGTGAAACACAGGTTTTCCCTGTGGGGATTTTTTGAATCCGCTTGTAGAAAGCAACGGTCTATGATAGCATGAAATCAAAGAAAAACAGGAGGGCTTACACATGGTTTTACTGGTTGTGGATACACAGAAAGGTATCGTGGATGAACGCCTGTATGCGTTTGAAAAGTTTGTCAGCAACATCAGGAAACTAATCCGGACTGCCCGCGAACAGGGAATCGAGGTCGTCTATGTCCAGCATGACGATGGGCCCGGCACCGGTTTCTCCATCGGGGACGATGAATTCGAGGTCTATTCCGGGTTTGCGCCACTGCTGACTGAAAAACGGTTCGTCAAGACTGTATGCAGTGCGTTCAAAAAAGAAAGCGGTCTGCTGGAATATCTGACGGAAAAGGGCGAAAAAGATGTGATGGTCTGCGGCATCATGACCGACTTCTGCATCAATGCAACGGTGGAGGCAGGCTTTGAGCATGGTCTGCACATGATCGTTCCTGCCTATGCAAATTCCACGCAGGACAACGAGTACATGACAGGGGAGCAGAGCTACCACTATTACAATGAATTCCTCTGGCCGGACCGCTATGCCGATTGTGTGCCCATGGACAAGGCGCTGGAGCTGCTCAAAAAGTGAGGTGTTTACAATGATTTCTGAAAAAGTAAAAAATCAGATTCAAGTGGTGCAGGGTGATATTACCAAACTGGACTGTGACTGCATCGTGAATGCGGCCAATCGGAGTCTGCTGGGTGGCGGCGGTGTGGATGGTGCCATCCACCGGGCAGCAGGGCCGGAATTGTTGGCGGAGTGTCGTACGCTGCACGGCTGCCGCACCGGCGAAGCAAAAATCACCAAGGGCTACCGGTTGAGAGCAAAGTATATCATTCATACGGTAGGCCCGATTTATTCCGGCACAGCAGAGGATGCCGCGCAGCTGGCGGACTGCTACCGCAATTCGCTGAACCTTGCCAAAGAGCATGGTGTCCATAGCATTGCGTTCCCGGCAATTTCGACCGGCGTGTATGGCTACCCGCTGGAAGATGCCACGGAGATTGCAGTCAAAACAGTGGCACAGTGGCTGGAAGATCACGCGGATTACGCCATGCAGGTGATTTTCTGCTGCTTCGATGCCCGGACGGAGCGGGTGTATCAGGCAAGGCTGTAACCGGAAGAGGTGTGAGAGATGGGCTTTTTCAAAAAGCTGTTTACAGGGATCGGTTTTGCGGCAGGATTTCTGGTCTTCGGATGCTTGTCAGTGATTGTGTATGCGTCCCGTGGACGGCATAAACCCTGCCATCGGCGCAGCAGCTTTTGGAACACACTGGAGCGCTACCTGATTTTTTCGTGGATTTGTGATGGTGTGCGCAGCAGCCGGAAACGAGCGGAAAAGTCCTATTATCAGCGCACAGGCAGCGATTTCTGGCAGACGCAGACACGGGTTCGACCGAAAAGTGTTAAAAATACTGCTCCTGCGGAGAAAAAGTCAAAGCCGGAAGCGAAAAACACGGACACAGGTGCAACGCGGTCGGTAAAACCAAAGGGAACGGAGCGTCCTTCTGCGGCACAGAAAGCATCGGTAGCACAAAGCAGCGTCCAAAATGTGTCGGTGCCGACTGTACTAGGGCAAAACGTTTCAGAGGCTGACGCAAAAAAGCACGGCGAACGGTCAGAGCCTAAGCCAGAGCCCAAGCAGGAGCATGCTGCGCAACAGTCAGAAGCCAAAGAAGTACATCAAAAGTCCGCACAGCAATTGGAAGCAGAACGGCAGCAGAAACTGGAAACTCTGCGCACTGCGATGCAGAAACAAATTTGCGCCATCCATGCAGATGTAGAACTCCCGGCCAACGGTCAGAATGACAGTAAAGCGGCGGAGCAGAAACTGCATATCCTGCTGTATAAATCCACACTGCCTGAAAATGACCTGAATCAAGCGCTGGATGAGCTTCGGACGGAGCGCAGACGGCAAAAGGCAGAGTATCAGGGCGCACCGTTCGCAGACGTGTTTTTGGTCAGTCTGATTTTGTCCGATGAGGACAGTGAGCGGGCCTGCATCGTGGATGTGGGGGATACCGGCATGAGCTATGTCATTCCGTGGGGCAGCATCCCGAAAGACCTGCAGGAACCGCTGCACCGCTATGTATCGGAAGCGGAAGGAAAGCTCTGCGGCTACTGCAAGGAAGAACTCTGCAACAGCGAAAACGGCAGGATGGTCGTGGAACTGTATCTTGGCAGGCAGGATGGACACAGCTCCCGAATCCTGTACTGAAAATGGAGTAAAGATTGAAATACAGAGAAATCGCAGACGGCATTTTTGTTGACCGTCCCAACCGCTTTATTGCCCATGTGGAAGTGAATGGAGCAGTGGAAACCGTCCATGTCAAGAACACCGGGCGGTGCAGGGAACTGCTGCTGCCCGGTACGGCGGTTCGGCTGGAAGTGTCAGATAACCCGAAACGCAAAACAAAATACGACCTTGTGGCGGTACATAAGCAGGGGCTTGGTTGGGTCAACATGGACAGTCAGGCACCCAATAAGGTGGTAGGGGAGTGGCTTGCAAAACAGGGCTACGACTATATCAAGCCGGAATTCACCTATGGCAAGTCCCGCATCGACTTTTATATGGAAAAGGGCGAGCAAAAGTATCTGATGGAAGTCAAGGGCTGCACATTGGAAGTGGGCGGCATTGGTTATTTCCCGGATGCACCCACCGAACGGGGCGTGAAGCACTTGCGCGAGTTAGCGCAGGCGCAGCGGGCAGGGTATCGGTGCGCAGTGGCTTTTGTGATTCAGATGGAAGGCATCACCGAGGTGAGGCCGAATGTTGGCACGCAGCCGGAGTTTGGCACAGCGCTGGCCGAAGCGAAAGCCGCAGGTGTGAGCGTGCTGTTTCTGCTTTGCCATGTCGGGCGGGACAGTCTGGAAATCGTGGAGCAGCGGGAAACATGAAAATGGGATGGAATGAAGAAAGCCATGTGAGGGAGGAACCAGCATGCCTTTTTTGATGATCCACAACGACATCACCAAGGTAACAGCGGATGCCATCGTCAACCCGGCGAACCGGAACCTTTTGCAGGGCAGCGGCGGCAGGCTGGCTGTTTGACACGCTGGACAAAACGCTGGAGATGGCAAAGGTGACTGCCGAGGTCACCCACAATCACCCGGAGGGCATCAAGGGCGCACAGGCCACGGCGGCAGCGATCTTTCTGGCACGCACCGGCCACAGCAAGCCGGAGATCCGGCAGTATGTGGAGCAGACTTTCGGCTACGATTTGAGCCGCACCTGCGATGAAATTCGCCCGTACTATTGCCATGTGGAGACCTGTCAACAGACCGTGCCGGAAGCCATCGTCGCCTTTTTGGAAAGCACCGGCTTTGAAGATGCGCTCCGCAATGCGGTCTTCCTTGGCGGCGACAGCGACACCCTTGCCTGCATCACCGGCGGCATTGCCGAAGCCTTTTACGGGATGCCGCCTGAGTTGCGGCA